>OJLL01000012.1_pt1 | contig 67031 bp, 54 predicted proteins | sample 1596941 | NCBI WGS metagenome assembly OJLL01 (sample SAMEA3904689, study PRJEB24821) | metagenome | biome: Builtin; feature: hospital; material: surface | place: USA | collected 2013-08-13 | reverse complement strand
CCTCGAGGGAGAAGCGCTTCTGGCCCACGTACTTGGTCTGCAGGAAGTTCTCGAAGGCCTCAGCGGCGTTAACTTTCTGCAGGATGTACTTCTGCTCGGAGTTAGTCGGCTTCGGCATGCCAGCCTCGATCTGCTCCTGCAGCCAGCTGCGCTCGTCGCGGTCCAGGATGTGGGCGTACTCGGAGCCCACCTTGAGGGTGTAGGCGCTGCGCAGACGGGTGACCACCTCGCGCAGGGTCATGGTCTCCTTGCCGCCGAAGCCGCCGACGTTGAAAGTGCGGTCCAAATCCCAGATGGTCAGGCCGTGCGTGGCCAGATCCAGGTCGCGGTGGTCCGGCCAGGGCAGGCCCGGCTGCTTCCAGCCCAACGGGTTGACGTCGGCAAGCAAGTGCCCACGCGAGCGGTAGGACTCGATGTACTGCATGACGCGCGTGTTCTTATCGACGCCCGTGTTGGGCACGTCAGACGCCCAGCGGAACGGCTGGTACGGCACGCCCATCGATTCGAAGAGCTCGTCCCAGAACGCATCGTCCAGAATGATCTCGCCGATGGTGCGCAGGAACTCGCCGGACTCCGCGCCCTGGATGACGCGGTGGTCGTAGGTGGAGGTCAGCGTCACCAGGCGGCCGACGCCCAGGTCAGCGAGGCGGTCGGCGGAGGTGCCGGCGAACTCAGCCGGGTAGTCCATGGAGCCCACGCCGATAATGGAGCCGGCGCCCTTGGTGAGGCGGGCGATGGAGTGGCGGGTGCCGATGCCACCCGGGTTGGTGAGGTTAATGGTGACGCCAGAGAAGTCATCCATCGTCAGCTTGTTCTTGCGGGAACGGTCAACGATGTCCTGGTAGGCGTCAATAAACTCGGCGAAGGACTTGTTCTCCGCCTCCTTGATGGCGGCAACCACCAGCGCGCGGGAGCCGTCCTTCTGCGGCAGGTCGATGGCCAGACCCAGGTTAATGTGCTCCGGCTGGATAACGGACGGCTTGCCGTCCTTCTCCTCGTAGCGCACGTTCATATCCGGGTGGATCTGGACAGCCTTGACCAGCGCGTAGCCCAGGATGTGGGTAAAGGAAATCTTGCCGCCGCGGGTGCGCTTGAGGTGATCGTTGATCATGGAGCGGTTTTCCCACATCAGCTTCACCGGGATATCGCGCACGGTGGTAGCGGTGGGGATCTCCAGCGATTCGTCCATGTTCTTGGCAATGGCCTTGAACATGCCCTTCAGCGGGCGAGCGCCCGGCTCCGGGGCCTCCTTAATGCGGTCCAGCGGGGACGGGGAGCCGGCGTCCTTCTGAGTCTTAGACTTTGCGGCGGCCTTGGACTCCTTCTGCGGGGCCTTGTCTGCCTTGTCGGCCTTCTTGTCAGCCGGAGCCGAGGCGGCCGGCTTCTGCGCCTTGGCAGACTTGGCGTCCTGCGAGCCCTTGGCGGACTTAGCGGACTGAGCAGCCTTGGCGGACGGTGCCGACTGAGTGGAGGATGCCTTGGGCTGTGCGGCTGGCTTCGACGCTCCGTTGGCCTCAAAGTACTCGCGCCACTCCTGATCGACGGAGTTGGGGTCCTTCGAATACTGCTGGAACTGTTCGTCAATCAGCCACGCGTTCGGGCCGTAGATGCTCGAGTTGCTCACGGCAGGTGTTCGCCTCTTTCTGTGCTTCTAAGTTTGTCTTGTTCGACTGTGTAAAAAGTAGGCCTTTTCGCGGGTGCACTCGGCACCCCGAAAGTGTCTCCCCACATGATACGGCCCCTGTAACTTCCCCCACTACCCCGGGCTGGGGAATTGCCCATTTACTCCCCCTGCAAAGGGGAGAGCTGGGTGGAAGCATGGTCAATGACTTGGCGCGCCAGTTTGCGGTTTGCGGTTGTTCCCAGCACCGCGCCCACACCCATGGGTAGCAGCTTGGCCACCCACGCCCACTTCAGCTTCTTCGTGGCCTGCTTCATGAACAGCTTGGCCAGGCGGCCGTTGATGCCGCTGAGCGTGGGGCCGGAAAAGCGCGACAGGGTAGCAGCAGACGTCATTCCGGACAGCGTTCCCACGTCACCGATGAACGTATCCACCAAGGCGCTGCCCTGGGAGCCGGTGAGGACCATGAGCACCAGCGTGCGCCGGTGCTCCTTTTCCCGGATATCGTCGCCCCGCAGGTGGGAGGACGCCAGGATGTACCAGGCGGAGGCCTCGAGGAAGACCAGGGACTCGGCGCCGATGGCAGCCGCACCGGAGATAAGCCCGATGCCGGGGATGGCGGAGGAGGCGCCGGCAGCGGCACCCGTGCCAGAGACAATGTTGAGGTAGTGCTTGTCAATGAGCTTCTGCAGTTCGGCCGTGCTGGCGTTCTTGTTGCGCTTCTTGAGCTTATCGACGTATCCGATGATGACGGAGGACTGTACAGAGACGACCTTGTTGACAGCGTCCATGAACCCCTGGCTTATGCGGTTGGCGTCCTGGGAATTGAGCTTGTCCAGCGTCTCTGCGGAGTGCTTCTCATCAGTCTTGAACAATGGCATGGTGAAACTTTCCTAACTCTATTGACTCTATTGCTGATGTATCCACTCCACCGTAGCTAATTTTGTGCGAAGGCCGCTTTTACCATTCCCAGCGCGTACACAGTCCGCGGGTTTAGGGTGGTGGGTATGAGTGAGCAGGAATCCGAGCGCGCGATGGCGGACGATGGCCTGACCGTCCGCACGCGTGCGGGATGGGTGCGGGGTTCCCGGGAAGAGGAGCTGCGTCCGGATACGCCGCTGACTAGCCCTGTGCGGTCGTGGCGCGGCATTCCCTACGGTGCGGATACCTCGGGGCCCAACCGTTTCCTGGAGCCACGCCCGGCCCCGGCGTGGGAAGGGGTGCGGGACTGCTGGGAGTTTGGTCCGGTAGCACCGCAGCCGGTGTATTCGTGGACCGACCGCATCGAGGGGGCGGAGGATTGCCTAACTCTCGACGTCGTCCGGCCCGACACCGATGCTGCGGGTGAGGGTGACCAGCTGCCCGTGGTGGTCTACTTGCACGGCGGCAGCTTCATCCTCGGCTCTTCCCACATGCTTATGTTGCGCGGCTACGAGTTCGCCGCGCGCATGGACGTGGTTTACGTATCCATCAACTTCCGCCTCGGCGCGCTGGGCTATCTGGATGTGCGCAGCCTGGGAGGCGAGGCCTGCGCTAATCCGGCGGTAGCGGACCAAGTCTTGGCCCTGGAGTGGGTGCGCGACAACATCGCGGCCTTCGGCGGGGATCCGGACAACGTGACGCTTATGGGTGAATCCGCCGGCGGGGCAGCAGTGCTGACCCTTATGGCCGTGCCGCGCGCCGAAGGGCTCTTCCACCGGGCGATTGCGCAGTCCCCGCCGATCGGCATGATCCACTCCCGCGCGCAGTCGATGTTCTGGGCCCGAGAGCTGTTGAACAAGATGGCGCTGCCGCGCGATACCAGCGCGGACGACTTGCGCGCGGAAAACTTCGCGGATCTGGTGCGCTCCGGGCAGTCCATGATGTGGCGCGCCGGGGAGCTGATGTACCTCAACTCCTGCTATGCGCCGACTGTCGACGGCGACCTGATCCCCCAACATCCAGTCGAGGCTTTCGAGGACGGCGCGCAGCACCCGGTGCCGTTGCTGGTGGGCACGAACTCGGGTGAGGCGAGCTTTGGCAAGTTCTTGTATCAGCGGCAGCGCTCTCGGGAGCGGGCGGCGCTGCGTCTTTTGGCCAGCTTCGATCCGGATAGCGCCCCGGACGTCGTTGCGGCGTACGGCGGCGCGGTGTCGCGGCAGGGCTTCGGGGACTTGCTTACCGACGCTCTCTTTTGGGCCCCCACCGTGCGTGTCGCCTCCGAGCACTCTCGCCGCCATCCGACGTGGATGTACCGCTTCGACTTCACCCCGGGAGCACTGCGCTGGCTGGGACTCGGCGCGATGCACTCGATGGAGCTGTCCAACATTTTCGGCGATCCGGGAGCCTCGCGAGTGTCCTTCCTGACCTCTATGGGCAGCTCTGCTGCCATGGAGGAGGTGACGCAGTCCATGCAGGCGCAGTGGGCGTCCTTCATCCGCACCGGAGCTGCGCTGGAGGAGTGGCCGCGCTACCGCGCCCCGGAGCGCTCCACCATGGTTTTTGACGTGGAGCCGCAGGTCGTTAACGCCCCGATGGAAAAGCGCCGTCAGGCGTGGGAGGACTACGACATGCTGGAGTGGGGCACCGGCCGGCCGGAGATTCTCCAGCGTCTGGGCTTCGCGCCCGACGGCCCAGCCCGATAGCCACGATCGCGGGTAGGATGTGGGGGGCCTTGGCAGCTGCCGAGGTGTCACTGCCACATGGATGGATGTTTACCACATGAGCTTTTTTGAAGATATCGCTTCTGCGCTGGACGCGGAGGGCATTGAGTCCCGCGTTAACGACGATGTGATGTTTGTGCCCATCACCTCGGACCTGGAAATTCAGTTTGTGGAAATTGACCCGCTACTGCCGGCGGCCAACGTGTACATTGCCGCGGCGGATGTGGACGAAGACGATGAGGACTTCGAGGCGGTGCTGGTGTCCGTGGCGTTCTCCGTGGAGGATGCCGTCGAGGCCGTCTCCCGCCACATCGCTACCGACCAGGTAGTGACGGTGCTCCGGGACCTGCTCGAGGGCACCGATGAGCGCATTGCGGAGCTGGAATTCCTGCAGGATGAGTTCAACCCGAACCTCGTCGTGGCGGAGGTGGCCACCGATTCGGAGCTGCGCGTGCTCGTCGAAACCATCGACGGTGTTCCGAGCGCCGTGGTGCGCTTCCTGTCCTTCGACCTCGACGAAGAGGAGCTGGAGGAGGCCGAGGATGAGGCAATAGTGGAGCTGTGGGAAAACGACCCGCTGGGGGAGTTTGACACCGACGACACCGGCGACGCGGACGACAGTGACTTTGACGGCTTCGACCCGTTGGCATTGTCCCCGGTAATCGAGGTACCCGCCGAGGCCCTTGAGCTGGGTACCTACACCGACTTTGACCGCCTCTTTGACGTGCTCAGCCTTGTCTCCGATCAAGCATTGGACTGGGAAGCCCAGTTGGTCAGCGTCGAAGACCCGGACTTTGACGAGCCGGAGGTCTACGATCTCTTCGGTGCTGACGACGATGATGACGACGTCTTCTTCGACGACGATGAAGAAGATGCAGATGACGAAGACGCCGGAGACGACGTCGAAGACGGCGATGACGATGCTGATGCGGAAGGCGAGCGCGCACGCGACTAGGTGATGACAAGGTGACTAGTCCGGTCACACCGCCGCGCTCCATCCCGCCTAGGCCCGACCTTGCCCGCTTGGCCAAGCATTTGGCCCCTTCACCGGCTTGGCGGTGAGCTGCGCGCTAGGATGATCGGATAAATATCCACGAGTTCTTGAATTTGGTGAGGAGTGGGCAGTGACCCATCCGGTTGAAGTGCCCTTTCGCGTTCAACGCATATGCGTGGGAGTGGCCTTGGCATTCGCCGCCGTTGCGTGGTCGCTGACGCTACGCCCCGGCTTTGCGTATGAAACCCACACCTTTTCATCGCCCTTAGGCGCCTCGGTGTGGGGCCTAAGCCTTGTAAGCGCCGCGTTTTTCTTTGCTGCCCAGTGGCGTTCACTGCGCAGCTACGCGGTCATCAACCCACTCCTCGCCATAGTGGTCAACTTGGTGTTGTCCTCCATCATTTTTGATCTCAATATCCCGCTCTACCTGGATACGGTGGGAACCGCGTTCATTGCCATCATCTACGGCCCTATTTTGGGTATGGGCACTGGTGTGCTGTCGCTGACGCTCTTTAGCGTGAGTAGCCCTTTGCTGTTGGCGTATCTGCCGCCGGTTATCGTGGCGGCCTATTTGATTGGTTGGCTAGCTCGCCGCGGCGTTTTCAAGCGGATGATATCGACGCTCTTGGCAGGCTACGGTGTGGGCATCATCGCCGCCTTGCTGTCTGCGGTGGCCACCATTTGCTCGCTAGATGAAAACGCGCAGCGGGGTCCTCGTGAGCTGAAGAACTTCTACCTACTCCTCGTCCACGAGGAAGGGGTGGCGAACCTACTTCAGGCCTTGAGCTCCGATCCAATTGATAAGGCGTTTACCGTCCTACTGGTGTGTTTGGGAATCCGCTTTGCTCCGGGGCCGATTCGCCGGCTTTTTGACTCCCCGGAGACACACCCAGCGGTGGAACGCGTGCTGACGGAGGACAGGTTCTCCATCGAGCTTGATACAGAACCACCTCGGACGCTCACGGATTGTCTTCAACGCTATCTGTAGGTTTAGTGTCTCTAGCGGAGCGGTACGGGCCGGCAGAAGCGGGACCCGTACTTAGGCCGCTTGGCTAAAGCCCTCAAAGAGCGATAGCGGAGAGTGGACCGGGGTGTAGGTGTTATCTACCAACCACACGAACGTGGCCGCGCTGCTGCTGGAAATCTCGTGGACAGCTGAAACCAGTCCGGGCGGAACCAGCGCGCGTACCCACGCTTCTGCCAGCGAGGGGGAGACGGTTCGGCCTGAGGGGTCGGTGACTCGGACAGTGATGAGATACGAGGGCACGCGCTTTTCGCCGTAGCCCAATACGCGCGCCCGTGCGCGCTCGCCCACGCGGTGACGGGACACAGTCATGTTCAGCCCAGTGCTGCCCACTCCAGGCACTTCTGGGAGAGCCTTGGAAGGTGGACGCCACTGCGGCGTCGGCCGCGCCAAGGAGCGCGGGTGGCGCATGATGCTGTCGAGTGCGTGCAGGGTATCGCCGTGGTGGAAGAGAATATCGGCGGTAAGTTGTGCGGTGCTTGGGGGAACGGGGGACGTGGAGTGAATGCTGTTGTAGTTCTTCATGCTGCACACACTAGAAGGCGAGACCGACACCTACTTCCCGTAATAGAACCCGTGTTCGATAATTTGCACGGGTGGGTTACAGTGAGTGTCGCTATGACAAATAAGAGCAGAGATATAGAGGGGGCCACGGCAGCCACGGCCACGGTGAAGATCCCGCGCGAGATCTGGGTGATGGTCACCGCGGCCTTCATTATCGCCTTGGGCTACGGCCTGATTGCACCACTGTTGCCGCAGTTCATTGTGAGCTTCGATGTCTCGATGGCAGCGGCGGGACTGGTTGTCTCCATCTTCTCCGCCAGCCGCCTCATCTTTGCGCCAGTTGCCGGAAGGCTGATCGACCGCGTGGGCACGCGCGGCGTCTATATCGGCGGACTTCTTACCGTGGCGGTGACAACGGGACTTGTAGGAATTGCACAGGACTACTGGCATATCGTGCTTCTTCGGGCCATCGCGGGAATTGGCTCGACCATGTTCACCGTTGCGGCAATGGGGCTAATAGTCCGGCTCGCGCCCGCTGAGATTCGCGGCCGCTGCTCGGCTACGTATGCCACGGCGTTCTTGCTGGGCAACGTGATTGGGCCTTTGGTAGGCGCCAGCCTGTCGTTCTTGGGCTTCCGCTGGCCGTTTTTCATCTATGGTGTCGGTGTTGCGCTGGCAGCAGTTGTGGTTTGGGCGCAGATGCCGGCTGTAGATTCCGCGTCGGAGCGCTCCCACCGCCTGCCACTGATGCGCCTTTCGGAAGCCTGGGGTGATACGGCCTTTCGTGCGGTGCTGACGTCGAACTTTGCCCAGGGCTGGATCAATATGGGCGTGCGCGTGGCGGTGCTGCCGCTTTTCGCTGCGGCAATTTTCCACAATGGTGCGGCTGCGTCGGGTGTTGCACTGGCAGTGTTCGCCGCGGGTAACGCTACGGTGCTTCAGTTCTCGGGAACGTGGTCTGACCGCTATGGCCGCCGCCCCCTCATTCTCATCGGCTTGGTGGGTTCAGGAGTCTTCGTTGGCATCTTGGGGCTAGCGGACTCCGTATGGCAGCTGCTGGTACTGTCTGCGCTCGCCGGTGGCTCGTCGGCGCTCATTGCGCCCTCGCAGCAGGCTGCCATCGCGGATGTCGTCGGCAGTACTCGCTCCGGCGGCCAGGTGCTGTCCGCGTTCCAGATGGCCGGTGACTTCGGGCAGATTATGGGCCCCATCGTGATTGGATTCCTGGCGGACCGCTACGGCTTTGCTGCGGCGTTTGGGTTGTGTGGAGTGGTCGCGCTCGGAGGTGTCATTGCATGGGCATTCGGACGCGATACGTTGGCCGATAGGAAGATTATTTTGCGTCCTTTGCGCCGTCGGTATAACCGCGACCAATAGCTACTTGAAAGGTAATAAATAGCTTTTTTTATGGGAGGCAAACGGGGGAGAGGAACGTGAAAAAATATCTGAATTAGTCGCTAGTTGGAAATTTTTTTGTTAGTATAGCGGTGTGAATTTTCAACAAAGGGTGGAGCGACACCGGTCGGAGCTGAGCAGGGCGGACGAGGCGGTTGTGGATGTCTTGTTGAGCCGCCCGCAGGAAGCTGCACTGTGGCGTGGTGAGGACGTTGCTGCCAAGGCCGGCGTGCACGGCTCTGCGGTGACGCGTACCGCGAAGAAACTGGGCTACAAGGGTTATTTAGAGCTGCGCCAAGAGCTCCGCATGCTGCATGACCAGTACCTAGCCGCTGAGCAATCCAGCGGCCGCCGCGGGTTCCGCAACGACGCCGGGCAGACCATCCTCGGCCGTCTGGTGACCCAGGAGATGGATTCGCTCTCCGCGGCCTCGAGCAGCATTGACCAGCACTCTGTGAACAAGGCTGCGGACCTAGTGATGAACGCGCGCGACATTTATATCTACGGTCGTGGCAACTCCATCCCGCTGTGCGATCAGGCTGAGCGCCGCCTGCGCTGCCTGGGCCGCTCCGTCCGTGGACTGGCCGGCGAGACCGACCAGGATATCGCGGAGCAGCTTCTGCTCATGGGGGATCGTGACCTCCTGATCGTCTTCGCATTCCGTCGTTCCACCCGTTCCCTGCGGCAGCTGCTGAACTACGCCGAAAGCGTCAATTGCAAGGTGGTCCTCATTACTGATGATCTGCGCATTGTGCACCCCGTGCCGGTGGTGACGCTGGCCGCGCCGCGTGGCGATGAAGGATCGTTTACAACGCTGTCGGTTCCCATGCTCATGCTCAATGTCATTGTGCTGTCCATCCTCCAGCGCTACGAGCACGACGTGCAGCCTTACCGCGATAAGCTGCAGAATATCCTCCTGGGGTTTGAGGTCTAGGGTCCTCACTCACCGCCAGGGGTGAACATAAAAAGACCGCCGATACAGCAAGCTAAAAGAGCGGAGCTGTACCGGCGGTGTTGTTGTAAGTAGTGCCTAGCCAGTCGGGCGGGCCTTCTGGCTGCATGCTGCCCACCGTGGCGCGTGGCGCAGGGCCGACTTGAAGGAAGCGCGTTCGCGGTAGCGAGTGAAGCCGTAGGAAGAGGTGCTCCAGCCGCCGTCGGTTCGACTCGACGGCTTGCGGCTATGGTCGCTGGCGGCTTCCATCTCTCTCCTTCACGGTGGCAGTGGCTAGGGGCTATGTTAAGGCATTCCAAACGCCCATACTGATAAGAGAATGTTAAATAACAATTGGGTCTCCGTCAATCCGCGCGTTACTACTTTTGCCATTCGGGGGTAATTTATTGTTGCCACTGTCCACAATTACGAGCTCTGGAATTCCCGCTATGCAGTTAGTTTGTGATGACATCTCAGCTGACGGGGGGATAATTTCACGATGGATGGAACGAATATCCTAGGGGTCTGCTAAACCTGAAAATTCTTATTGCATTTCGATTAAACACGGATAATTCGTTTGCAAAATAGGAAGTGTGGAGCGCCGGTGCGGGTGCCAGATGAGGCCGTGCTTGGCGACGACATGGCGGTCGTCCGCCAGGCCTAAGCGACGGTCCGCCCAGCGGCATAGAGCTGCTTGGGCATGTGGCGGCGCAGGCTCCACTCAAACTGGATCGGCTTCTCTCCGCGGTGCGAGACGTAGTCGACACTTCCCAAGAAAGTGTAGGCAGCTGCCGTATCCACCCCATTTTTCTTATTAAATCGTGTGGCGACGATGATATTTCCACCCAATTCGTGGTGGTGGATATAGCGCTTCGCCATCGCAGATTTCAGTGACGTGGTGGACTGAGATTCCCAGTGCAGGCGGTCCGGAGAGAGGGGATAGTCCCGGTAATTTGTCGTTGCGCTGACGTTGTCGTCTTTGTGAAAGGTCACCAGGAACAGGTCGGTATTCGAGGCGTCGAAGCGCTTGACCCCCTCGCGGGGAAGGTAGGCGAGGGAGCTTAGTGGTCCGTCGTCCAGCGCGCCTACTAGCTCGGCCAAGCTGTAGTCCGCGTGGGTTTCCAAGATGCTTATCGACGATGGTTGGGGAATAACGCGGGAGCGGTCCACGCTAAGCCGCATTACCTGGTTGAGCTCAGCCGAAAACGCGGGATAACTCCGCAGAATTGCCAGGGCTTCGTTAAGAGTGGAAGGAATAGTGGTGTTGGAATTCGCCCACAAGGCGAGCACCAGCATGGTGGCATATCGCTTCATCTCCGGGGACATGTCGCGCTCTAACGGACCGTCCGGCGCGATCAGCTGACTGTATGCGTTCATACGCGCAGCGTCGTTTACGTGGAGCAGGACTCGTATGCGGCTGAGCAGGAAAGCTTCCATCTCGACGGCGGAGCCTTCAGGCGCTAGGTTTACGTCGCGGAGGAGAGTTGTCCACGTGATTCCTTTGCGCCGGTATATGTCCTCGACAGGTACTCCCGATCGATCAACGAATGCCGCGAGATCGGTAGTGTTCTGCTCTGAAACAAGTGCGCGAATTTTCTTTACCGAGTTGCGGGCAAGCCGTCGGACGTTCGCGAGTACACGGTCCGTGGTGGCGCGGTCGAGCGTGATATTTGATCCGGGTGGTGCAGAGGGGAAGCCTCCCTCTATCTCTTCGACAAACCGCTTGCCGCGCGCTGGCGTAAGTGCCTTGAAGCGTTCCTCAAAGTTGAACTCCTCATGCTGCAGCCCGAGAAAGTCGAAGACTGTGCACGCGTCTTTGCCGTGGTGCAGGCGTAGTCCGCGGCCGAGCTGCTGGACGAAGAGCACCGGGCTTTGCGTCGGGCGCAGCAGGAGAAGAGTGTTGACGGCGGGAATATCAACGCCCTCGTTGAAAATATCGACGGAGAAGATGATCTTCACCTCGCCTCGTTCTAGTAGGGCGATGGAGTCCCGGCGCTGCTGAAGGCTTTGCTTCGAGCTCACTGCGAGGGATGGGATGCCGAAGTTCGAGAACTGCTCAGCCATGTATTCGGCGTGGTCAATGGACACGCAGAAGCCCAGGGCTTTCATCTGGTTGAGGTCGACAATGCGGCGATTGAGCTCGTTAATGATGAACCGGGTCCGCTTCTCGCCCGATTTGATGTAGAGCTCATTCAGCTCTGAGGTCTTGTAGCCTTTCTTGCCGCGAACCCAGGTCAGACTGGTGAGATCGGTGTTGTCGTCAACTCCGTAGTAGTGCAGCGGCGTTAAGAGCTGGAGGCGCAATGCATCCCAGAGACGCAGCTCGTGCGCTACGCGGTAGTCGAAATATTTCTGAATGTTCTCGCCGTCGCCTCGCTCGGGGGTAGCGGTCAATCCGAGGAGCTCTCGCGGGTGCAGGTAGTTTAGGAGCGCGCGGTACGTGGCGGCTTCTGAGTGGTGGAATTCGTCGATGACAACAACCTCAAAGTGGTCGGCAGCCAGGCGGTTGAGTCGTTTCCCGCTCAGGGACTGGATGCTGGCGAAAACGTGATCCCACTGGCGGGGCTCGTCGCCGCCGACGAGAAGCTCGCCGAAGTCTGAAGCTTGAAGCACTTCTCGGTAAGTGCGCTGCGCCTGAAGCAGGATCTCGCGACGGTGGGCTACGAAAAGCAGACGTGGTCGGCGCCCGTATTCTTCGCACAGCCGGCGGTAATCGAGCGCTGCCACAACGGTCTTGCCCGTACCTGTCGCTGCGATGAGCAAATTCTTGTGCCGATCGTGGACCTCTCGCTCCGAGCGCACTGCCTCCAGCATTTCTTCCTGGTAAGGGTAGGGCTCGACGCGGAGGCCAGAGAGCTCGAGCGCTTCTCTCTTCTTTCCGCCCAAGTGTCGGGCACTGCGGAGTGCATCATCGAGGCGCTCGAAGTCGTTCTTGGGGTCAAAGGGCTTGAAATGGTTGTCGTACCAGTAGCTATCGAAGGTCTTGGTGAACTTCTCGATGATTTCCGGAGTCGAGGTGCGGGTGCCGCGGATGTTCCACTCCCAGCCGTCGACAAGCGCGGAGCGAGACAAATTCGAGCTACCGATGAACGCAGTATCGAAGCCGGACGTGCGGCGGAAGAGCCACGCTTTGGCGTGCAGGCGGGTGGATTTGTGCTCGTAGCAGATTCGCACCTCGGCATTGTAGTCTTCCACCAGCCTTTGCACTGCGGCAGCCTCTGTGGCGCCGCAATACGTCGAGGTGATGATACGCAGCGGAATCTGATGATCTCGCAGATACTCCAGCTCATTGCTAATGACGGAGATGCCCGAGCTCTTGATGAATGCGCACAGTAGGTCCACCGAATCTGCCGTGCGGATTTCGCGGGCAATTTCCACCGACATGTTGGTGTCCCCGACGCTATTGGTAAACAGCGCAGACTTATTGAGTGATACCTCCGGAAGCTCTGGGGGCTGCGCCAGCTCTGAGTTGTACATGGCATAGAGCAGCTGCTCTGCGGTTATGGCCTCGTCGGCTCCGAGGTGCTGCGCCAGGTTGTTGATGAGGGCGACCCGGTCCTCGGGGTTGCGAATCTCGGTGAGGCGGTCCTCCAAAACACGCGCGAAGTGCTGCGAAACTGCGGCGGCAAAGCGGGGGCTGACTGATGCGGTGCCAGGCTCCGTGATGGCAGATGCAGCAGTGGGCACAGCTTTGAATGTTTCGGCAAGGCGTTCATGGACGCGCGCGGTTACCGGGGTTTCGTAAATGCCAAAGGGAAGAATGGAATCGGAAGTCATAGGTGAGAAGAGATGAGTTGGACAGCGGGCACGTCTGCCGGGGCCCACTGAAGTTTCAGAGCCTCGGCAGCGGTGACCCACCTCGTTGCGTCGTGATCGGTGAGTAAGAGCTCTCCAGAGACGATGGTGCAGTAATAAGTGGAGAGCTCGATGGTGCCGAACTCATACTCATGCACGGTCGTCGTGACGGCGTCTCCCACGGTGGCGGTCAGGGAGAGTTCTTCGGCGAGTTCGCGGGCAAGTGCCTGCTGCGGGGTTTCGCCAGGCTCAATCTTTCCGCCGGGAAATTCCCATGCGCCAGCCAGCGGCTTTCCGGGGGCTTTGCGGCACGCTAGGAAGCGGTTGCCGTCGACAAAGACGGCGGCGACGACTCGAATGGGGGAGCTCATGGGACCAGTATGCCGGCTGGGGGCGGCCAGAGCGGGACAATTTATGCAGTGGCGGCCGAAAAATGCGCAGTCACAATATCGTCGATAAGCCGCGCGGCCAGCTTGGCGGTGCGGGCGTCGAGGTCGAAGGTGGGGTTGAGCTCCACGACGTCGACAAGCGCGAGGCGTCCCGTGGAGGCGATGGTGAGCGCGAGCTCGCGAATGATGGCGGCCGGAACGCCCAGGCCGGCTGGAGCGGATACGCCAGGGGACTGGGCGGCGGGCAGGACGTCGAGGTCGATGGAGAGGTGGATGGGGCCGGTGCCGGAGGCCACCTGGGCGGCTAGGGCGCGCAGCTCCGCGGTGTCTAGTGCCAGCAGCTCCTCATCCAGGATGACGTCGACGCCCAGGCGCGCTGCTTCGTCGAAGAGCACCGCGGTGTTGTTGGGGCGGGAGATCCCCAGCACGGAGTAGTCGAAGGCCTGGGGGCCGACGAGCTGAGCAATCTGCTTAAAAGGCGTGCCGGAGGTGGGGAAGTCCGCGGTGCGCAGATCGAAGTGGGCGTCGAGGTTGATGACCTTCAGCGGACCGTGAGCCCGATACGCGCCGCGGTGTGAGCCGAAGGCGGTCTCGTGGCCGCCGCCGAGGACGATGGGCAGGTGCCCGGCGCGGGAGAGGGACTCCACCGTGCGGGAGAGCTCGTCGTGAGCGCCCTCCAAGTCGGTGGCCTGGGTGGTGATCGTCCCGGCGTCGTACAGCGCGTGCGCATGGTGGAGTGCCAGGGAGCCGAGTGCCGCGCGCAACGCTGCCGGGCCCTCCGCCGCGCCTGGGCGGCCGTGGTTGCGCACCACGCCCTCGTCGGAAGCAAAGCCCAGCAGTGCAATGCCCGGGACCGCGTCCGGAGCGGTGGGGTCCAGCGGCTTGATGGTGCTGTGCCAGCGCGCGTGCTCACTGCCAGGGCCATCCGTGCGCCCGGTCCACTCGGGGGCGGGGGAGTAAAGGGGAGCGTCCACGGTGTTCATGTTGGTCCTTTCGCGCCGGCGGGGCGGCAATTCTAGACGAGCTTTTAGGAGCCGGCGGCCCCTGCCTCGGAGGCGGTGGCGCGGCTGCGGCGGCCGGTGAGGTAGAAGATGCCCGTCATGATGAGGATGAAGGCAACGCCCACCGCCAGTGCCGGACGGTACTGCTCCTGCCATGCCATGATGTCAAAAGTAAAGACGATGAAGGCGATGGCGAAGTATTGGCCCCACGGCCAGAACGGGACCGTGTAGGTCAGCTCGGCTTGTTCCCGGGCGGGCATCTTCCGGCGGGAGGCCAGGTGCGCGAGCAAAATCATCAGCCACACGTAGATGGTGGCGAAGGTGGCCAGGGAGGCGATGACCTCAAAGACGTTGTCCGGGATGAGCGCGTTGAGGGCGGTGCCAATGATGAGGACGATGAGGAGGATGACCATGGTCATGACCGGCACGCCGCGCGTCTTCTTCGCCATGACCTGCGGGGCGAGGTTCTGGCGAGCCAGCCCGGTGAGCACGTTGCCCGCACCGAAGAGGTCGGCATTGATGGCGGAGACCGCCGCAGTGATGACCACGACGTTGAGGGCGGCCGCCGCCCAGGACACGCCCAGGGTGGAGAAGATTTGGACGAAGGGGCTTTCCGCACCCGTGATGCTGCGCCACGGATTGATCATGAGGATGACCAGGATGGCCAGCACGTAAAACAGGAGGATGCGCACCGGGATGGTGTTGACGGCCTTGGGCACGGACTTCTCTGGGTCTTCGGCCTCTGCGCTCGCCACGCCCACGATTTCGGTGCCGCCGAAAGCGAAGAGGACCAAGATGAAGGACGCCACCATGCCGGAGGGGCCATTGGGGAAGAATCCGCCGTCGTTGACCAGATTGGCCGGCCCGGTGGTCTCCGCGGTGGAGAGGCCGAAGACTAAGACGGCCACGCCGCCGAGGATCATCGCCACCACCGCGCCGACCTTGACGATGGTAAAGGCGAACTCCAGCTCGCCGAAGGCCTTGACGGTGGCCAGGTTGGCGCCGCCGACCAGCAGGAGGGTGGCCGCGACCCAGACCCATTGCGGCGAGCCGGGGAACCAGAACTGCATGTAGACGCCGATGGCGGTGAGGTCCGCCAGTGCCACAATGACCATCTCGAAGGCAAACATCCAGCCGGTGATGTAGCCCGCCCAGGGGCCGAGGAAGGTGCGGGCGTATTCGGCGAAGGAGCCGGTGACCGGGTGATGCACGGACATCTCACCCAGCGCGCGCAGGAGGAAGTACACCACCGCGCCGCCGAGGAGGTAGACCAGCAGTACTGAGGGGCCGGCGGCCTGGATGGCGCTGGCGGAGCCGTAGAACAGGCCGGTGCCGATGGCGGAGCCGAGCGCGATGAAGTGCAAGTGGCGATGTTTCAGGCCGCTTCGCTGAGGCGTGGATTCTGGCACTAGTCCTCCTTAGGCAGCTGGGTGCATGCTGGGCGGCATGGCGCGACAAAGGTCATGTGATGCTACTTTCCTCCTTGTTAAGCGCAGGGTCAATTTATTAGCTAAAGCGTGTGTGACCGGGTGCGTGTGGGGCGTTCGGAGTGGTCAGAGTAAAGGGACCGTACGAGTAGCACCCTATGAACGAAACCGCATGTTTCGGCCTGGGGTTTTGCAATTATGGGGTGATAAATGGTTCCTTTGCTCTCTCCGTGCCTGCCCGGTGTCCTCCCCAGGTGCAGAAAGTGCAGTCCTGTGCGGGGGGAATAGCTAATCTCACTGCAGTGCCGTACTCTGGTTTGGGCAATGAGCATTACCGATAACGCCACCGGCGGCGTGAACGAGCCGGAAGAATTCAATAAGTCGGAATCTCAGGAAAACTCGCAAGGTGGCGAGGCGCAGGACGCCTCGCAGGTGAACAACCAGGACACCGGGGCTGCGAATAACCCTGAGGACACCGGCGCTGAAGATACTTCAGCCACTGACAATTCCCAGGGTTTTGCACACCTCGGCCTGCCTGATGATGTTCAGGCCGCCGTCTCCAAGGTGGGCTTCACCCAGCCATCCCCAATCCAGGCAGAGACCATCCCGATCCTCATGGAGGGTCGCGACGTCGTCGGCCTGGCCCAGACCGGTACGGGTAAGACCGCGGCCTTCGCGCTGCCGGTGCTGTCCCAGATCGATACCGATGCCCGCCACCCGCAGGCACTCGTCCTCGCGCCCACGCGCGAGCTGGCCCTCCAGGTCGCGGACTCCTTCCAGTCCTTCGCCGACCACCTGGGCCGCATCGAGGTCCTGCCCATCTACGGCGGTCAGGCCTACGGCATCCAGCTCTCTGGCCTGCGCCGCGGCGCGCAGGTCATCGTGGGCACCCCGGGCCGCGTCATCGACCACCTGGAGAAGGGCTCGCTGGACATCTCCCAGCTGCGCTTCCTCGTGCTTGATGAGGCGGACGAGATGCTCAACATGGGCTTCCAGGAAGACGTGGAGCGCATCCTGGAGGACACCCCGGAAGACAAGCAGGTCGCACTCTTCTCGGCCACCATGCCGAACTCTATCCGCCGTCTGTCTAAGCAGTACCTCAACAATCCGGCGGAGATCACGGTCAAGTCCGAGCGCCGCACTAATGACAACATCACGCAGCGCTTCCTGTTGACCCCGCACCGTCACAAGATGGACGCGTTTACCCGCATCCTTGAGGTCATCGACTACGATGCCATCATTGTCTTCTGCCGCACCAAGCACGAGACCGAAGAGGTGGCGGACAGCCTCAAGGAGGCCGGCTACAATGCGGCCGCCATCAACGGCGATATTGCGCAGCAGCAGCGCGAGCGCACCGTGGACCAGCTCAAGGACGGCCGCTTGGACATCCTGGTGGCCACCGACGTGGCTGCCCGCGGTCTCGACGTCGAGCGCATCACCCATGTGGTGAACTACGACATCCCGAATGACACCGAGTCCTACGTGCACCGCATCGGCCGCACCGGCCGCGCCGGCCGCAGCGGCGAGGCGATCCTCTTTGTGACCCCGCGCGAGCGCCGCATGCTCCGCTCCATCGAGCGTGTCACCAACGCTCGCTTGGAAGAGATGGACCTGCCTACTGCCGACGAAGTCAATGCGAAGCGCAAGGAGAAGTTCTTCGCCTCCATCGGCGCCTCCCAGCAGGACAAGCAGTTCGACTTCTTCCGTGACATGGTGCGCGAGTACTCCGCGGCGGAAAACGTGGCGATGGATGACATCGCCGCGGCCCTGGCAGTGCAGCTGCAGGGCGGACAGGACTTCCTGCTCAAGGAGCGCCCGGTCAGCAAGAAGGACCGCCGCGAGCGCGACCGTTTCGACCGTGATGGCCGTGGCCGCGACCGCGACCGTGGTGGGCGAGGACGCGACCGCGGACCGCGCCGCCCGGATGGGGACTTTGAGACCTACCGCCTGGACGTGGGCAAGCGCCAGGGCGTGCGCCCGGGTGCCATCGTGGGCGCCCTGGCCAACGAGGGTGGTCTGACCTCCAAGGACTTCGGCCGCATCACGATTGCCGTGGGCCACACCTTGGTGGACTTGCCGAAGAACCTGGACCCGGCTGTGTTGGACCGCCTGAAGGATACCCGCATCTCCGGCCAGCTCATCAAGATCCAGAAGGACACCGGCCGCCCGCCGCGTCGCAACTTTGACAACGACCGGGGTGGCCGCGGTGGCCGCGACCGGGGTGGCCGCGGTGGCCGTGGTGGCTACCGGGACCGTGACCGCGGCGGACGCGACAGGGACCGTGGCGGACGCCGCGGCGGCTGGCGCGACTAGTCTCCCCAGAACGCCAAAAACCTCCCGAGCTCTACCCTTCCCCCTCACTCAGATAAACACTCTGCGTGGGGATGGGGGAGAGGAGCTCGGGAGGTTTTGCTCTGTGCGCGTTATGCGCGGAGCGTACTAGACATACATCAGGATGGCGCAGATAACCCACAGCAGGTTGAAGACGCCGGAGAACATGGCGATCTTCTTGCGCAGCTTCGTGATGTCAGCGCCAGCGCCCGGGGTGGCGATGGCGGCCATGGCCTTGTTCTGCTTCGGGATGACCACGACGAGCAGGATGACCCAGGCAACAACCGCCAGCAGCAGGGCGATGTGGAACTGGATCTCGGACTTGTAGGCGGAGAGATCCGTTAGGAAGATGGCCAGACCAATGACCGGCACGATGACAGAGATGTAACCGTAGGTCGAGGTGATCTTGTTGAGGATGCTCGCAGCACCGGCGGCACCGGCATCGCCCGCCGCGGCCTTTTCCAGCTGGCCCGGGAAGGCGGAGGTTGCAACGCACACCGTGCCGATGAGCAGGATGGCGGCGATAACGTGGAGGAAAATGAGAAGTGAGGTCATGACGTAAATGTGTACCTTTCTTTGTGAAGGGTTTCCCGTGCGAAAGTCTATCGGCGCTGAACAATGAAATCGAATCGACACTGGTGGCGCATTGCCTGGTAGTCCCGAGCCGGGAGAGGAAGCTGATACTTCCGGGCCACGGCGGCCAGCCGCAGTGCGTAGTCGCAGCGCCCGGCGGGCGGAAGCCAGTCCGCCGGGAGCAGGTCGGACTTTGCTTGATTGAGCGCGCGGTCCGTTGCCACGAGGTTGAGCGGGTCGTTGGCAAAGGCCAGCTTTTTCTCTCGGGGCCAGGCAGCGGCGCCCAAGTCCCACGCGGCGGCCAGGGGGAAGACGTGGTCCACCTCCACGCGCGCGGGGGCGGGGCTGCGGGCGTAGGGGTCGTACAGTAAGCCGTTGACAAGCTGCGCGTCCTTGACCTTCTCCCGGGTGCCCGGCGCCCAGCCGCCGAAGTCCTCGCGCACGTAGCCCGGCTGCGGGATGCGGGCCGGGACGGTGGCTACGCCGAGGTCCGGTCCGGGGACTAAGTGGTAGGCCGCGTAGAGCAGCGTTGCAGTGATAAGGAGACAGAGATAGGCGCGATAGGCCGGGCGAGGGCTCATGCCCCATTAGACTGCCAGGCAGCGCTAGAGGTTCCCGTGGGGCTGGCAGCAGGGGGCGCCAGGAACGGCGAAACCCCGCCGAGAGCAAAAGCTGCTGCAGCGGGGGCTCGCGAAAGAGGAGGGAGGGGGGAGAGGCTACTTCTGGACCTTCTCCGCGGCCTCCTCGAAGTCGAGGTTCTTGTTCTCCTCCACCAGCTTGGCCAAGCGGGAGGCCTCCTCGAACTCCTGGGTCACCTTCGCGTCCGGAGCCTTGGTGGCAAGAGAGACGGCGACGGTCACGACGAGGGAGGAGATGAAGCCCGGAACTAGCTCGTAGAGGGAGTCACCCAGCGGGCTCATGCCCCAAGCAATGGCCACGATGGCGCCGACAGCCATGCCGAAGATAGCCCCGGTGGAGTTGAGGCGCTTCCAGTACAGGGACAGCAGGACCAGCGGGCCGAATGCGGAACCGAAGCCGGCCCACGCGAAGCCGACTAAGCCCAGGATGGAATCCGACGGGTTGATCGCGAGCACTGCGGCGATGACGGCGATGGCCACAACAGCAGTACGGGAGAGATTGATCAGTACGTCTTGGCTCGGCTTCTTCTTAGCGAAGATGAGGAAGAGATCCTCAATCAAGGAGGTGGAGACCACCAGCATCTGAGACGACATGGTGGACATGATGGCCGCCAGAACGGCGGTGAGAACCAGGCCGGCGAACAGCGGGTGGAACATGACCTGTGCCATGTCCAGGAAGATGGTCTCGTAGTTCTCCTGGTCCGTGATGGCGTGGTTGGTCTCCGTGAAGAAGACCGTGCCGGACAAGGCCACGAAGATGGCGCCGATGAGGGAGATGCCCATCCAGCTCACGCCGTAGAAGCGGCCCGCGCGGGCGTCGGAAGGCTTGCGCAGCGCCATGAAGCGCACGATGATGTGCGGCTGGCCAAAGTAGCCCAGGCCCCAGGCCAGGTTGCCGATGATCACGGCGGCGGACACGCCGGAGAACAAGGAGAAGTAATCCGGGTTCTCAATAACACCGTCGGTGGCGTACGGGTTGTTGGCCGCGAAGCTGAAGATGTCACCCGGGTTGTCCAGAGAGAACAGCACCATAATCGGCACGATGATGAGAGAGGCGAACATGAGCAGGCCCTGGACGGTGTCGGTGTACGACACCGCCAGGAAGCCGCCCACGAAGGTGTAGAACACCGTCACGGCTGCCACGACGAGCATGCCGACCAGGTAGTCGCCACCGAAGGTGGACTCGAAGTAGCGGCCGCCGGCGACCATGCCGGAGGAGACGTAGAAGGTGAAGAAGAAAATGATGATGGCCGCAGCGATGATGCGCAGCAGGCGCGACTTATCGTGCAGACGGTTTTCGAAGAAGGACGGCACGGTAATGGAGTTGCCGGCGATTTCAGAGTAGGAGCGCAGGCGCGGGGCGACCCACTTCCAGTTGGCCCAAGCGCCAATGAGTAGGCCGATGGCCATCCAGAGCTCCGACATGCCGGTCAGGAAGAGGGCGCCCGGCAGGCCCATGAGCAGCCAGCCGGACATGTCTGATGCGCCGGCGGACAGTGCGGCCACGAACGGGTGGAGCCCGCGGCCGGCGAGCACGTAGTCGTCGTATTCATCCGTCTGCTTGTAGCTCCAGAAGCCGATGCCGGCCATGACAAGCAGGTAGATGATCATTGCAACGACATACCAAGTCTGTTCTTGCACTGATCTCTCCTTGAGATTGAGATTGAGAGTAGGACGTACTCAACGTAACGAGGGGGTTCGGCCAACCCAACCGAGAAATTGGTTCCGTGACCAGTATCTGGTTACCTTCGTCACAGCCTATTGCATCGTCTTACTGGTGTTACGCCTTTGTGTAACGAAAATGTAACGATTGCGTATTTGTGCTGGATTGGGGAACTTTCTCTCGCCAGTGCCCCCGAATGGTAGGCTGCTAGACTGGCTCCTATGGCTTCTTACCTGCTGCACGGCCTTTGGCTGCCCGTCTCGGGCCTGAGTCTGTGGATCGAACAGGTTGAAGGACACAAGATCGTCATGCCCTCCAACGTCCCAGACGGCACTTTCCCCGACATCGTGGATTCCCTGTTGGAGAAAAAGTCCTTCCGCAACCGTGCGCGTGTCTCGCTGCGCACGCCCAAAGGCAAGGACGTATCCCTCATGGTGCCCATGGCCATGTTCGCCCCGGATGAAGCGGTGGCCACCCTGGCCAAGCTGGAGTACCTGGACACTGATAGCCAGGCGGCCACCGCGGAGCAGCGCGCGAGCATCGCCCCGGATCTCAAGTGGCTCATCCGTGTCTACCGCGGACTCTACCGTTTCGTCCGCGCGGGACGCGTGACCATCCGCCTGTCCTACCAGGCCGGGGAGTGGTACCCCATGTGGCAGCTGGCTTCCGGTCTGGGCGAGCGCAGCTGGCTGGCGGAGATGGTGGCCGCCGCCCCCGGCATCCTCACCATCAACAACCGGGCCTTGTCCGATGACATTGCAGATGAGCTCACGCACTGGATCGCGTACACGCAGTTGCAGCCGCAGATCGACGCCCCGCGGGCCGCACCCTGGCACGACTTTGCCCAGGCGCTGCTCAAGACCACCCCGGTCAAGAAGGGGCGCGCGCAGCTGCTGCGCGGGCTCAACGAGTGGAAAGACTCGATTACCTCGGTGGACCTGCAGTTGGTGTTCATCGTGGAGGAGCCGGGCCGCAATGAAGACCCGGAGGAGTCCATCTGGCCCATCCGCGTGCGCGTGCGCTCGGGCACCGATGCGCCCCAGACTGTCCGGCAAGATCAGCTGGACCGCGGCAGCGTGGAGAAGCTGCGGGATGCCCGCCGCCATGCCTTCGACGTGGCGCCGCGCCTGAAATACAACGCGGCCCCGCCGGACCGTGGGGCGGGGGACTGGGACGTCTTCCTCACTACAGATCAGCTGGTCGAGTTCATCTCGAAAGACGCGGCGGCGCTGCGCAAGGCTGGGTTTACCGTCCTGCTACCCAAGGCGTGGTCCCGCATGGAGACCAAGGCCAAGCTGGAAACGCGTGAGGCCCACGATCCCGCTGAGGCCGCCACTAAGGCGCATATGGGCATGGATCAGCTCGTCGAGTACGACTGGAAGCTGTCTGTGGGAGACACGCAGTTGACCGACGCCGAAATGCAGGAGCTCATCAACTCCAAGTCCGGCTTGATTCGCCTGCGCGGCGAGTGGGTCATGGCGGATACCCAGGCGCTGGGCAAGATCTCGGCGTACATGCGGGAGCTCGCGGATACCGCCCGCCGCCGCGCGCTCAAGGAGCTGGAGAAGCTCGCGGCGGCTGCGGAGATGGCGCGTCAGCTGGAGCAGCCCGGCTGGCAGGAGTTGGTCAAGGACGTTGAGCGCCGCCGCAAGGAGTTCAACGAGGAGGCCGAGGACGCGCCGGTGTCCCTGGCGGACCTGCGCGAGATGGCGCTGAAATCCATGGCAGATCAGCCGGTGGAGTTCACCGGCTCTAAGTGGCATACCTCGCTGCTGGGTGGGCTGGATACCACCGCGCCGGAGCGCGTGGAGATTCCCGCTACGGTCCATGCAGAGCTGCGGGACTACCAGCGCCGCGGCGTGGACTGGCTGTACTGGATGTCACGGAACAACGTTGGAGCCGTGCTTGCCGACGATATGGGGTTGGGCAAAACGCTTCAGCTGCTTTCCCTGCTCGCCGTGGAGAAGGCGGCATGGGAGGCGTCGGAAAGCGATGCAGAATGGCACCCCACGCTGGTGGTGGCACCTACCTCCGTCGTGGGCAACTGGGCGCGGGAGGCCGCGCGCTTCGTGCCGGACTTTAAGGTCTTGGTCCAGCACGGCACGGGCCGCCTCAAAGGTAAGGAACTGGCGGAAGTCGCCCAAGCCGCGGACATCGTCATCACCTCCTACGGCACCGTGGGCCGGGACTTCCTCACCTTGGGCACAGTGGAGTGGGATCGCGTGGTTCTGGATGAAGCCCAGGCCATCAAGAACGCCGCGACGCGCTCCTCCAAGGCGGTGCGCTCCATCCCCTCGCGCCACCGTGTGGCGCTGACCGGTACCCCGATTGAGAACCGCCTGTCGGAGATGCGTTCCATCCTGGACTACTGCAACCCCGGAATCCTGGGCTCGGCCTCTTTCTTCCGCAACCATTTTGCCAAGGCCATCGAGCGCGAAAACAGCGACGTGATGGCAGAACGCCTGCGCCTGCTCACCGCGCCGTTCATCCTGCGCCGCTTGAAGACCGACCCCAGCATCATCGACGACCTGCCGGAGAAGTCCGAGCAGATCATCACCGTGCGCATGACCACGGAGCAGGCCGCGCTGTACAAGGCGCTGGTCAATGACGTCGAAGCCGCCCTCCAAAAGCGCGAGGGCATGTCTCGCCGCGGCTTAGTGCTGGCCTCGCTGACCCGCATCAAACAGATCTGTAACCACCCGGCGCACTTCTTGGGCGATGGCAGTGCGGTCACTATCAAGGGCAAGCACCGCTCCGGCAAGGTCGAGGAACTCATGCGGATTTTGGACCAGGCCATCGAGTCCCGCGAGCGGGTTCTCATCTTTACCCAGTACAAGGCCTTCGGAGATATTCTGCAGCCCTACCTGGAGGACCAGTTTGGCTGCGAGATTCCCTTCCTGCACGGCGGGGTGAGCAAGAACAAGCGCGATAAGATGGTGGAGGAATTCCAGACCCCGGACGGGCCGCCGGCGATGGTGCTTTCCCTTAAAGCGGGCGGCACGGGCCTGAACCTCACGGCGGCGTCAATTGTCGTGCACATGGACCGCTGGTGGAACCCGGCGGTAGAGAACCAGGCCACGGACCGCGCCTTCCGCATTGGTCAACAGCGCAATGTCCAAGTGTACAAGATGATCACCGCCGGCACGCTGGAGGAATCCATCCAGGATATCCTCGACGGCAAGACGCAGCTGGCTGGCGCCGTGGTGGGCGAGGGCGAAGGCTGGCTCACGGAGCTCAGCCCGGAGCAGCTGGCGGATCTGATGAGCTATAGGGGACAGGAGAGGTAAATGGCACCGCAGGATTCGGGCGAGAATAACGTCATCTACGCCAATTTTGGTACCCGCAAGCGCGTCAGCACGCCGGAGGAGGTCAACCGCGTCGACCGCGTGCGCACCATGCAGCCGGCGGCCACCCGCGTGGTCAACTTTGTCAACCAGCACTCGGATTCCGGGCGCATCTCCCGCGGACGCCAGTACGCCGCCGGCGGGCACGTGGTGGGACTGGACGTGCGCAACGGCGCCGTGCACGGCAAGGTGGCCGGCTCCCAGAACGAGCCTTTTGCGGTGCTCATCCAGGTTCCTTACCGCAACAACGACGATATCGGGCGGCTGTCGGAGATGTTTGCGCGTACCGCCAACTCCGTGGCGCGGGCCCGGGAGGGCCTGCTTGACGACGGCGCCCTGGATATCCTTTTTGCGGAGTTCCCCGACGATCTGCGCTTCTCCTGCACCTGCCCGGATTCGGAGTATGTGTGCAAGCACGTCGTGGCCGTGGCGGACCGCCTGGCCGCGCGCATGGATGCGGACCCGTCTGTCATCTTCGCGCTGCGCGGGCTGGACTTCGCCCGGTTGGAGCAATCCGTGATGGCACAGGCCAAGTCGGCCTCGGAGGATTCTTTCACAGCTAATGAGCTCTCCGCGGAGGAGCGCAACGCCCTGTTTTGGCAGGGGCGCGAACTCCCGCCGTTGCCAGAGCCCAAGTACGCTCCCGCCGTAGATGACTCAGACCCGGAGCTGCTGCGCAAGGCCATGCGCTCCGTCAGCCATACGAACATAGATTTGCTTCGGGCGGTCTCCGATGTCGACGACCTTTACTATCATCTGACGCATTAAGAGAGTTCCCGCCCCGCCGTCGCACCTGAGGAGCACATAGTGGCATCAGTAAAGTTCATCCATACCTCTGACTTTCAGCTGGGCATGACCCGGTGGTTCCTCAGCGCAGAAGCGCAATCCCGCTTTGACGATGACCGCCTGGAGGCCGTCCAGCGGCTCGGGGAGTTGGCGCAGGAGACCGGCGCGGAATTCATCGTCGTGGCGGGAGACGTTTTTGAGCACAACTCCCTGAGCCGCTCCACGCTCCTGCGCGCCAAGGAGGTGTTCAAGCACCTGCCCGTGCCGCTCTACCTCCTGCCCGGCAACCACGATCCGCTGGTGGCGGATTCCATCTTCTTCAACTCCTTTGCGGACAACGTCCACGTGATCGAAAACAGCGATCCCATCGAGGTCCGCCCGGGCGTGGAGATCGTTGGCGCGCCCTACCTATCCAAGCGCGCGAACTACGACCTGGTGCGCCGCGCGCTGGAGTCCTTAGCGCCGCAGGACCGCCCCGCCGGCGCGGTGGCCCGCATCGCGGTGGGTCACGGGCAGGTGCTCTCCCGCGCGGGCGAGGGGGACGAGTCCGATGCCGACACCATCGACCTTGCCTTTGTAGAGGACTGCATTGACCGCGGAGTCATTGACTACCTGGCCCTGGGGGATACGCACTCCACGGAGTCACTGAGCCGAACCGGGCGGGTGTGGTTCTCCGGCAGCCCGGAGACCACGGCTTTCGACGACCGCGAGCGGGACTCCGGCAACGCCTTGGTGGTCACCATTACAAATGGCACGCCGGAGGTAGAAAGCCGGGCGGTGGGACGCTGGGAATTCCGCGCCATCGATGCGGACGTCAACTCCTTGGAGGAGGTGCAGGGCTTCCTGGACCAGCTCGAGGCACTGCCAAACAAGATTCGCACCGCCGTGAAATACAGCCTGCGCGGGACGGTGGGACTTAACGCCCAGGCCCGCTTGGAGCAGGGGCTGGCAGATTTGGAGGAAGTCTTCGCCTCGCTGCGGCCGCGGGAGCGGACGATGGACCTGCACCTGGCACCCTCCGAGGAGGAGCTGGGAGAGCTCGAGCTCAGCGGCTACGCCGCCGACGCGCTGGGGGAGCTGGTGGAGGAGCTGGATAACCCCACGGCCCGTGATGCCGCCAACCTGCTATTCCGCCTGACCGCGAAGGGAGCCTAAATCATGATGAAGTTGCATTCTGTGGAGCTGACCAACGTCCGCGGCGTCGAGCACCTGCTGCTGGAGGATCTCCCGGAGACCGGCGTGGTAGTCATCGAGGGCGAGAATGAGGCCGGCAAGTCCACGGTGGTCGAGGCCATTGACATCGTCCTCACGGAGAAGCACTCTGCGAAGTCGAAGAAGATCAAGGCGCTCAAGCCGGTGGGGCGGGACGAGTCCCCGGAAATCACCGTGGAGGCCACGGTGGGCCCGCACCGCTTCCGAATTCACAAGCGGTGGCTGGGCAAGAAGGCCTCTGAGCTGCACGTGTTCACCCCACGCCAGGGCCAGTGGACGGGCGCGGAGGCGGACAACGAGCTTGCCCGCATCCTGAATGAGCACATGGACCGCGCCTTGGTTGACGCACTCTTTGTCCGCCAGGAAGACGGTGACGAAGGCATTGCGGCCGTCGGCATCCCCTCGCTGACCGCCGCCTTGGAGGAAGAATCCGGAGCTGACGCGGTGGCGGAGGACGCCGAGCTGCTTAGCCGCATCGAGGCTGAATACACCACCTACTACACCGCCAAGAAGGAGCGGCCGGCGGGAGACTACAAGGCGGCCATCGAGGCGCTGGACCGTGCCGAGGAGAAGCACCAGGCGGCCCTCGCGGCTGTTCGCGAGCTGGACGGCGTGGTGGAGAGCTACGAAGCCGCCGAGCACGCGCAGGCTGCGGCTCAGGAGCAGCTCCCGGCCGCGCTAGAGGACTGCGAGAAGCGCGATGCCGAACTGGCCCAGGCGCGCGCTGCGCAGGAGAAGGTGACGGCGCAGGAGGCGGCTGTTGCGCGCGCGTCGGAGGCCGTGAAGCGAGCACAGGAAGAGGCTGCGCGCCGCACGGCACTCATTGCTGAACACACTGCTGCAGTACAGGCGGCGGAGCGCGCCGCAACCACAGTGACGGAGGCCGCGCAGCGCGCGGAGGCAGACGCCACGGAACGCGGGAAGCTGGAACAACAACTGGAGGAGGCGAAGGCCTCCTACGAGGCCGTCCGCGCGGAGCTGCGGAGAGCGCGCAGTGCGCAGCAGCGCGCCGAGTACACGGCGCTGGGCACGCGCCTGGAGGCGCTTAGCGAGCTGGAGGAGGCGCTACGGGAGCGCCGCCGCGAGCTGGCTGCGGCACCGGCCGTCAAGAACCTGCCCCAGCTGGAGGAAGCAGCGCGAGAGGTCACCGTGCAGCAGCGCCTGCGCGCGGCCGCGGCAGCTAAGCTGCACGTGTCCGGCACCGGGGTCATGAGCGTCGACGGTGAAGAGCGCGAGCTGGGAGGCGAAGAAGAAGCCATCGAGCTGCGTGACGGAACCACGCTGCAGATCGGAACCGTGACCGCGCGCTACGCGGCCTCCGCCGGGGACTCCGGCGACGACGGGGTGGAGCGCGCCCGCGCGGAGCTGGCGCGCTTGCTCGAGGACGCCGGCTGCGAGGACGTGGATGCCGCGCGCGCCGCACAAGAAAAGCACGCGGAACTTTCCGCGGCCGCCGACAACGCCGAGCGCGAGCTGAAGGCCGCTTTAGGCGGCGACGACATAGGGGAGTTGCGCGCGCAGTATGAGGCCTTCGCCACGGACGATGCGGACGGTGTCGACGATGCGGACCATGCGGAGTCTGACTCTGCCTCCGCGCCTGAGCTGGAGACCGAGCAGGAGACCACGCAGGAGGACACCCCGCGCCCAGTCGCTGAGGTGGAGCGCGAAGAAGAAGAGCTGCGCCGGCGTCTCGATGAGCTGGACCGCGCCCTCGCCCCATACCGCGAAGACAAGGCCGGACGCGCGTTGGATGTTGCCACCGTGCGCGTCGAGGAAGCGAAGTCTCAGCTGGAGCGGAAGTCGCAGGAGCTGGAAGCCGCCCGCGAGCAGCGCGCGGATGCGGACATGGACAGCGCCGTGGCTGCCGCCGAGGCCGAGCACGCCAAGGAGAAGGCGGCGTTGAAGGAGCTATCCGGCGTGGATCTCGAGACTGCGGAGTCGCTGGCTAAGGGGGCGAAGGCCCACCTGGAATCGCTGAAGCAGGCGGAGCGCGACGCAGACGGTGACAAACGCGAACTTAAGGGGCAGATCACCCAGCACGAAGGTGCGGCCGAAGCGCTGGAGAAGGCAGCGGCCGACCTCACCGTGGCGACGGAACGCCACGCGGCGGTCGAGCGCCGCGCGCACGCCGCCCGGTACCTGCGCGCACTCATGCTCCGGCACCGTGATACCGCCCGTCAGCGCTACGCTGCGCCCTTTGTCAACGCGCTTAACGCGCTGGCGCGCCCCGTCTTCGGCGGCGACGTGGACTTCCAGCTGTCGGAGGAGCTACAGGTGGAAACCCGCAGCCACGACGGGCAGACCATTGACTTCGGTGATCTCTCCGGTGGCGCCAAGGAGCAGCTGGGAATTCTGACCCGCTTCGCCATTGCGCAGCTCGTCGCTGGTGGAGGGGCACCGGTGGTCATCGATGACGCGCTGGGCTCCACCGACGCCACGCGTCTGCAACTTATGTCCACACTTTTCGACCGGGTGGGAAGGCAAGCGCAAGTCATCGTGTTCACGTGCATGCCAGGCCGCTTCTCCCGAGTGCCGGGCCGCACGGAGCTAAGTATGAAGAAGCTGAAGTCAGTGTAGGACCCACAGTGTAGGGTAATTGCCATGACAGCGGACATTCGATGGCTCAATGAAGAAGAACAGGACCTCTGGCGCCACCTGCTTGCCTCCATTCGCAAGATCAACCGGGGCATGGAAGAGACGCTCTTGGCCTGCGGCGAGATTTCTATCTCGGAGTATTCCGTACTGGTGTCGTTGTCGGAAGCGCCGAATAAGACCCTGCGCCTGCGCGAGCTGTGCTCGGAACTGGACTGGGACCGCTCGCGGGCCTCTCACCAGATCACCCGCATGGAAAAGCGCGGCCTGGTGCGCAAGGAGCGCTGCTCGGGCGACGCCCGCGGCGTCGAGGTGGTGCTGACGGACACAGGCATGGAGCGCCTCGAAGCATCCGTTCCGGAGCACGTGGAGTCGGTCCGCCGCATGGTCTTCGACCACCTTGATCCCGCCGATGCACCGGCTCTCAAGAGGTTCTGCCAAGGCGTGCTCGAGGAGAGCAACCTCCCTGGCTACTCCGGCTTCGTGCCGGATGAGCGCCTGGGCGGAAAGAACTCCTAAGCAGCGCACACACCAACTCACCTGGAGGTGACCCCACGCCATGATGGGACAAGAACTATTCGAGCACCCGGAGCGTCAATACACGCAGTACCGCGTCACCGCGCTGCGAGAGCTCAGTGAACAGGTCGGCCGTGTTGAAGACGTCGAGGAGCTCAGCGACGAGCAGGCCGCGGCGATGGAACAGGTACTAGAGCAGCACCCGGAGGGCGCGCTGACCTTCGACGAGGCCTCACAGCTGTGGATTATCGGCGCCGAGGACGACATCAACCGCATGTTCCAGGACCGCGAAGACTTCATCGAGGCTCTGGAGAACGACGAGGACCCCGGAGTCTAGACTGCGGTCCTAGTCACAGGGGGTGTCAAACTTCTGAAGGATTGACCCGAAAAATGGGCAGCAAACTTCGGACTAGTCTGCATAACCTGCTAACATACAGTGTGTTAAAGGGCGAGCACCCCTCTCGCTATTGGTCAGGGGAGCTAAGTGAAAGGACAAAACATGATCGACGAGCGCGATTTGGCTCAGGAGCAGCGCGAAGCTGCCGCACGTGACAAGGCTGACGGCTGGGTGTCCGTCTTCGTTCAGTGGATCCCCTCCATGCTTCTGGCCCTCGTTATGCTGCTCGCCATGTTCCTGGGCATGTACTACATCGAGCACGGCACGCTCGATATCACCCAGCAGATTGTGAACCCGTTCATCACCCAGTAGGAACGGTACACGGCCCGTCGTTTAAAACGACGGCCCGTGTGGAATCCACGCAGCCCGGCAGTATCACTGCACGGGCTGCTTTGTGGTTTTGCGGGTTTCACGCCCCCTGCGGTTGGCGTGGAGGAGACAAATCCTGCCTGCGGGAATATGCTTAAAGGCGTCTCTTCTCCTATCTCTCTCCGCGTGGTCTCTGCACGCGCTGAAAGGCTATCTCCGTGCCCCGCTTGTCACTTTTCCCCACACGTATTCCAGCCGCTGCCGTGGTGGCGGCGTCGTTAACGCTGGCGGTGGTCCCCGCCGCGCCGCATACCTGGGCAGAGTCCGAGCCCGCGGTTGCCGTCGCTGCGGGTCAGCCTGCTTACGGCACGCATGCCGAGTGGCAGGCTGATCTTAATGCTGCCGAGCAGGAGGTAGAGGATGCCCAGGACGCCCTCGATTCCGCTCAGGAGGATGCTTCCGCACAACACAGCAGAGTCGATGCCGCACAGAGTGCGGTGGATAAGGCCGTCGCCCAGCGTGACACGGCCCAGGCGGAGCTGGACGCGCTTGACGTCGCACAGCGTGAAGCAGAGGTCACGGCAGCAGAATCCGCGCTGGGAGAGGCAGAGCAGGACTATAACCGCGTGGACGAAGACCGTGAGCAGGCCCGCCAGGCCCACGCGCAGGCACGCGCCGACCTAGACAAATCCCAAGCCGAAAAGGACAAGCAGCACAAGCTTGTTGACGATTCCGAGAAAGCCGTCAAGGACCTCAGCACCGAGCGCGAAAGGTACACGGAGGCTATCGCGGAAGCCCGCCGCCGCGAACATGGCGCCCCGGACTTTACCGAGGAAGGCTGGGCGCGGCTGACCGCGCAGGGCGTGGTGGAGATGATCAATCAGTACCGCCAGGCGCACGGCATGCACAAGCTCGTCACCCACGTGGTGTACAACCACCAGGCTGAGGGCTGGTCGCGCCAGATGGTGTCGGACTATAACGCCACACACGACGACGAGTATTCTTTCCGGCACTCCGACTTCGACGAATGGGGCCACACCGGAGAGAACATCATCTACAGCTTCGTGGATGATTGGCAGTCCGATCCGTCTACGTGGGACCGCACCTCGTGGCATCCCATGTCGTACAAGCTTTTCGACGGCTGGCGGCGATCACCCGGCCACAACCAGGGCATGCTCTCGCCACGAGTCCAGGGCGTCGGCGTGGGCGTCGCCGTGGCAGAGGATGGCCGCGTGTACGCCACCACGATGTTCTTTGATGAGGGCGGTGCTACCCCCTACGCCGACGCGAGCGGCCAGCCCTATTATGTCGCCGACGGGGCACTTGCCACGATGGGGGCCAAGCGCCTGGAAGACCCGTGGAACAACCCGGGCCAGGAGCCGTCCTACGCAGGAATGAATACCGCTGGCTTGGACAAGACGCGGGGTAAGTCTCCGGGGATGGATCCGCGCATTAGCCCCATCGACTACGCGGCGGTGGTGCAGTACCTCGAGGGGGAAGCCGCAAAGCTTGACGCCGTGATCCAGAACATCTCGGATGCGCTTCCGGAGCGCAGAGAAAAGCTCGCTGAGCTCAATGACACGCTATCGCGAGCGACGAAGCGCTCACAGGATACCCAGTCAGATCTCACGTATGCCGAAGCCCAGGTGGATGATGCGGCGAACACGCTGCGCGCCGCGCAGGGCCATCTCTCTGATACGAAGGAGGCGCTTAAACAGGCGAAGGACACGCCGCGCGCTCCCTATGAGAAGGCCCTTGCCGACGCCGAAGCGGCCCTCGACGCCGCACAGCGCGACCTTGATGCCCAGCGCTCGACGCTGGCTACTACGAATTAGCGGGTCGTTGACGCTCAGGCACGCGTGGACCGCGCGGAGGAGCGAGTGTCCGAAGTGCGGGGCGCTGAGCCACGCACTTCCAGCCCGAAGCCATCTGGTACCGGCGGTGGCAGCAGTACCGCCGGTACCGTCATTGGCATCATTGTCGCCATCCTGGCGGCGTTGGGGTTGGCCGCCACCGTCGCCCCACAGCTGGGAATTGATCTCTCCCAGTTCGGTCTCTAGCCCACCAAAGGAACGTCTATACATAACGCCGTCTGTTTAGGTTGGGGGCGTGTTCTCGGTCAGGTGGGGTTAGTAGGGTTATGCCTGCGTGCCGGCGCGTTTAGGGCGGGCGAGGGATCTCTGCCACTTGGGATCAGAACGATGAGATGGCCGCCACGGGTTCCCGGGCAGTGCCGGTGATAATGTCGTGCGTCACCGCGTTCTTCATGCCGCGCCAGACCGGCGAGCGCCCGCACGTGGTCCTAGAGGTCTTCATCTCCGCCTTCGACGTGCGCGCGCTTCTCGACGCCACCGTGCCGCTCCGCGATGGCCAAGCCCTCGGTTCCGGCCGCGATACCAAGGCGGGGCGCTTCATGCGCAAGCACTTCCTGGACAAGCTCGAAGACAACGAGATTGGCGAATTACTTCACGAAGCCGGTTTGCTCACTCCACGCTCCTCGGTAGCATCGAGGGCTATGGGTGACAACGTTTACGTGCGCTATCTCAATGGCCCTCTCCAGTGGCTCGGCATCATCGTCGGCATCACTGTTGTGGCAGCGCTTGTGCCGACGATGACCGATTCTAACTGGGTAGCCATCCTTTTCGGTGTGCTGGTCATCGCAGCAACGCTGGCCTGTATTGCCATGCGGGTTAAGCTCGTCGTGCGCGACGACGTCGTAACGGCATCTGTCTTGGGTGTTTTCAAGAAGACGATGTCGCTCGACGACATTACCGGCGTGAGTGTCGGCCCAGAGACAGGATTGAAAGAGGGCGCAGGCCCCCGTGTTGTCGATGGCTCAGCGGCCTATATCGTTTCAGGTCCCACCGTGCGCATCGACTATGGTGCTAGCTCCCTTATCGCCTCGGCGAAGAACCCAGAAGAAGTTGTAGCGGACATTCAGTCCCGCTTGGCGGCTTAAGCGGCAGGACGTGTTGGGGAGGGGTAGCGCCCCTAATGTGGGCGATAAAAAGGCATGAAAAAGTGCCCCTGACAGGGATCGAACCTGCGACCTTCGGTACCGGAAACCGATGCTCTAATCCGCTGAGCTACAGAGGCATAAGTGGCGAAATGCCAACGATGCGATTCTAGCGCATCGACGTGTGACCACAGAAATTGACACCCAGCAGCGGGGGCGGAGACACAAGGCCACGGTCCGCGTGTGCTGGGTGTCGCGCTTGCCTGGTGTTAGGCGGGGGCGTGCTCCTGGTCGAAGTAACCGGGGGCATCGGCCGTGTGGACCTCACCGGTGAGCAGGTAGTCCACCACAATCTGGTTCACGGCGTCGTTGCCCATGGCAAAGTGGCCGTGGCCCGGGCCGTGGACGGTGACCACGTGGGACTGCATCGGGTCAGACAGTCCGCGGTAGTAGGCGTACGGGGTCTGCGGGTCGCCGGTGGACTGAATCTGCAGCGGCTTGGTGGCCAGCTGCGCGCCGCTGACCTGTACCGGCTTCGTAATCGGGGCGCGGCCGCCGCAGCCGACGCCAGAGGCGTACATGGAGTTAAATATCGTGAAGGGGTCAAGGGTGACGTAGTTGGACCACAGGAAGGCTGGGATGCGCGTCGGATCCATCGGGGAGGTGTTCTCGTTGCACATGATGATGTTCTGCATGCTCTGGGTGTTCACCAAGGTCTGCAGCGCGGCTTCCTGGTCCGCTTCGCTAGCCTCCGGTTCGAGTGCATTGAAGTCGAGCGGCTCGATGCCGCCGATGTGCTTGGCCATCGTGTCCCAGGCCTCTGGGCGCGGGACAACCTGCTCGCGCGTGGCCTGGAGGGTGGGGGAGGTGGCCTGCATACCCTGCGGGTTGGATACCTTTCCTGCCAGATGCTCGGCCTGCACGCGAAGCTCGCCCGTGGCGGTCATGATGTTTGCGCCCGGCTGGCCTGCGAATTCCAGTCCCGGCGGGAGGTCACCGATCTCGGCGTCCGGCGGCAGGACGGTCGGGCGCACGCCGGCCTCGGCGGCGACAATCTGGGACCAGCGCTCGTAAGCCTTCAGCGGAGTCTTGCCGGCGTGGTAGATGTCATCGTTCTTCGCCACGAAGCTAAAGAAATCATGCAGGGCGTTCTCGTAGCCGGCCTGCTGGGATGCGAAGATCTGGTTCCAGGCCATGCCCGGGTCCATGCCGGAGTCCAGCACCACCTTGTCGGTGTGCTGCGGGAAGAGAGTGGCGTAGGTGGAACCCAGGAAGGTGCCGTAGGACAGGCCGGCGATGTTGATGCGCTCATCGCCCAGCGCCTGGCGCACAACCTCCCAGTCACGGGCAGTGTTTTCGGTGGTGAGGGAGTCGGTATAACCCGGGGTGTTCTTCTCACAGTTGTCGCGGGTAACAGCGCCTGCCTTCGTGAGGTCCTCCAGCGGATTGCCCGTCGCTGCGGTCATGGAGCAGTCCAGCGCCCCGGAATCGCGCAGGCCACGGGGCTGGACGCCGATGATGTCGAAGTTTTGCTGGATCTCTTCCGGCCAGTTGGCGTTGTTGACCCAGGCGTATGCATCGCCGTTCGGGCCGCCAGGGTTGGTAAACAGGCTGCCCTTGCGCTCGCCGGTGGCCTTGAGGCGGATAAAGCCGACATCGATGGTGCCCTTGTCCGGTGCGTCGTAGTACGTCGGCGCGGTGACGTGGCCGCACTCGGCGCGCTCGTGGTCCACTCCTTCCGGGCACGGACCCCAGGAGATGGTGGGCTGGTCGGCCTGCGCGGCGGGGGTGACGACGAGGCCGGCGGCCACGGCGATCGCCCCCAAAACGCGAGAAAGACGCATGGAATGAGACTCCTTCACTATCGAGATGGTACTCGTCTCATTCTATGCGCCGTGGGTGATGTATAACAGGACGTTACAGGGGCGGGTGCCCCCGAGCGTCACGTTACTTAACAATCACCACAATCAGGTCACGCGGACCGTGCACGCCCTCCACACGGGTGAGCTCGATATCCGAGGTCGCGGACGGGCCGGAGATCCAGGTGGCCGGGCGGTCCGGGTTCATGCGGGAGACAACCTCCGGTATGCCGTACACAATCTGGTCCTTGCGGACGATGCAGATGTGGCGGTCCGGCACGAGGGTCAGGGCGCGGCGGCCGCAGACCTCGTCGGACTCGAGCACGATGGTGCCGGTCTGCGCGGAGGTGACGTGGGACTCGGTGATGACCGCGTCCACGTCGTTCAGCTCGCGCGGATCCTTGTTCTTATCGTCCGGCGTGGCGGTGCCCTCGAAGCCATCCAGCAGGCCGGTGTCCAGGCCCGGTGCGTAGACGAGGGTGGAGCAGCCGCGGTCCTTCAGGATGTCCACGATGGTGCTGTTCAGGCCGGCCTCATCGGTGACGTGCACGTCGGCGCGGTAGTCCACCAGGCGGTCCACCAGCATCTCGCGCAGCTCCTCAGCGTTGAGCGTGCCTTCGTGCTGGTATTCGCGCGGAACCTCTACGTGGTCCGGCAGGCCCGCCTGCTTCTGGGCGGAGGCAATACGGTTGAGGATTTCCTCTTTTGCGGTGGTCACTTGATGCCTTCCTTCTTGGCTTGGGCAAGGAGTTCTTGAGCTTCGTCAGATTCGAACCACTGGCGGAAGGACTTCTTCGGCGGCACAGCGGTGTCGCGCACGTCCGACCAACCGGACATGAACAGCGGCAGCTTGTCCATCACGCCGTTGAAGCCACCGAGCACGCGGCCCAGCGCCACCATGTGGGTGACCTGGTTCCACATCTTCGGGTTAGACCACAGCAGCTCAATGACCTTGAAGAGCTTCTGCTCAACCGGCGGGGTGGCGTGGGTGACCTTCTGGTGGCGGTTCTCCAGGATGACCTGGGACAGCGGGATGCGGACCGGGCAGACCTCGTCGCAGCGGCCGCACAGGGAGCAGGCGTAGGGCAGGCTTGCCGACGGATCGTTGTGGTCCTTCATGCCCGTCAGCTGCGGCGTCAGGGAGATGCCAATCGGGCCCGGGTAGACGGAGCCGTAGGCGTGGCCGCCGGCGCGCTCGTAGACCGGGCAGACGTTGAGGCAGGCCGAGCAGCGGATGCACTTGAGAGCCTGGTGGCCGACGGGGGAGGACAGGGCGGCGGTACGCCCGTTGTCGATGAGGACCAGGTGGAAGTTCTGCGGGCCATCGCCCTCGGTCACACCGGACCACATGGAGGTGTACGGGTTCATGCGCTCTGCCGTGGAGGAACGCGGCAGCAGCTGCAGGAAGACCTCGAGATCCTGGAAGGTCGGCACGAGCTTCTCAATGCCCATGACGGTAATGAGGGTCTCCGGCAGGGTCAGGCACATACGGCCGTTACCCTCGGACTCCACGATGTTGATGGTGCCGGTCTCTGCCACGCCGAAGTTGGCGCCGGAGATGGCCACCTTGGCCTTCATGAACTGTTCGCGCAGGAACTGGCGGGAGGCCTCAGCCAGCTCGGCCGGCTCTGCCTTCAGGGAGTCATCCGTGTTCGGCATCTTGTTGACGAAGATGTCACGGATTTCCGCCCGGTTGCGGTGGATAGCCGGAACCAGAATGTGGGACGGGCGGTCCTCACCGAGCTGGACAATGAGCTCAGCCAGGTCGGTCTCTCGGGCGTGGATACCAGCGGCCTCGAGGTGCTCGTTCAGGCCCATCTCCTGGGTGGCCATGGACTTGACCTTGATGACGTCGGTCTCGCCGGTCTCCTTGATGAGGCCCTCGATGATCTCGTTGGCCTCCTTTGCGTCGCGTGCCCAGTGGACGATGCCGCCGCGCTGGGTTACCTGCTCCTCAAACTGCAGGAGGAGCTCGCCCATGCGGGACGCAACGTCCTCCTTGAGGGCGGAACCGGCGTCACGCAGCTGCTCCCAGTCCGGGGTCTCATCCACGGCGTTCTGGCGCTTGTCACGGATGGAGGTGGTGGCGTGGTGCAGGTTGTGGCGCTGGGTGGAGTTGTTCAGGCCCACGTGTGCCAGCGGCACGAATGCCTTGGAACCGCGCAGGTTGCCGTAGCCTTCCGGCGCGCGGGGCGGGGTGGTATCGAGGAAGGAAGTCATTAGAGCATCTTCTCCTTGGAGTAGGCCGCGGAGGTCGGGGTCCACGGGTGTTCCTTGGTGGAGGCGAGGATTTCCGCCATGTGGATGGCGCGCACGCCGGAACGCTGACGGGACAGTGCACCGCCGATGTTCATCAGGCAGGAGGAGTCACCGCCGGTGACGTACTCCGCGTCGGTCTCGCGGACGTGGCGGGTCTTATCGCCCACCATGGCCTGGGACACCTCGGCGTTCTTAATGGCGAAGGTGCCGCCGAAGCCACAGCACTCCTCAGAGTTCTGCAGCGGGACGAGGTCGATTCCCTCGACCTCCTTGAGCAGCTGGTACGGACGGTCACCGAGCTTGAGGAAGCGCAGACCGTGGCAGGAGGAGTGGTAGGTGACGCGGTGCGGGAAGAATGCACCGACGTTGGTCACGCCGGCAACGTCCACGAGGAACTCCGGCAGATCCAGCGTCTTCTCAGAAGCCTTCTTGGCGCCGTCAACGTCTGCGGAGGAGCCAAAGCGGTCGGCCACGCGCACGTGCTGCTCACGGACGGCGCCGACGCAGGAGCCAGAGGCTGCAACTACGTAGTCGATGGACGGGTCAGCGAAGGCATCCGCGTAGCTGCGGATCATTCCCAGGGTTTCCTTCTGGTAGCCAGTGTTGATGTGCATTTGGCCGCAGCAGGTCTGCTGCTCGGGGAAGACGACCTCGTGTCCTAGACGGGACAGGACGAGGGCCGTGGCCTTGTGAGCATCGGGGAACAGCGAGTCGCCGATACACGTAGAAAACAATGCTATTCGCATTAGTGTGCGCTCCTTATCTGACCCACGTGCTCGCGCTTCCCTGCGGCGAGGGAGCGCAAGCGCGACGGACATTTTCCTATGGGTGTGGAGATGAGCCTACCGTGTAAAACACCGAAAATCGATGTAAAAACAGCTCCTACCTGGAGCTTTAACGCAACACTAATGTTGCGAAATTTCTCACGTGCATTAATGACGAGACAACTGAGTCAAGTAACAACGAAGCCCCCAGAACGGGTCGGTAAATGACCCGAATCTGGGGGTGAGCTGTGGGAAAAACCTACGCAACTGTCGGAAAGTTGGAAGGAAAGATGTTAGGGGCCAGTTCTAGGGAACCAAGAATCCCAACACGTTGGTCATGAGGAAGACAATGACACAGACCACGGCCAAGAAGGCCACGGAGTAGCCCACCACAGACTTGAGGATGCGGGATTCCTCGCCTTCCATCTTCACCGCGGTGGCAGCGATGGCCAGGGACTGCGGGGAGATCATCTTGCCCACCACGCCGCCGGAGGTGTTTGCAGCCAGCATGAGGTCGGGGTTGACACCAATTCGGTCGGCGGCTGTGACCTGCAGGTTGGCAAAGAGTGCGTTGGCGGAGGTATCGGAGCCGGTAACCGCGGTACCGATCCAGCCAAGCACTGGGGAGAAGAGCGCGAAGATGCCGCCCACGGAGGCCACCAGCTGGCCGATGGAAATGGTCTGGCCGGAGTAGTTCATGGTGTAGGCCAGCGCCAGCACCAAAACAATGGTGAGCGCGGAGAACTTCATGCGGTTGACCACCTCGCCGAATTTCGCCACTGGTGCGGAGGCTTCCAGCTTGTAGCGGCCGTTCTCGTTGAAGGCCATGTAGACCACGGCAACGATGATGCCGGAAATAAGCAGCAGCGTACCTGGGTTGCCCAGTACGTTGAACTTGAAGGCCGTGTCCATGGTGTTGCCGTCGGCGTCGATAATCGTGCCGTCGAGAAGCGGCGTCGGGTTGTTGATCTGGATGAAGCCGAAGATGGCAGGCCATGCGGTGGCCACGGCGAAGACGGCGGTGACAACGGCGTAGGGCAGCAGGGCCATCCAGATGCGGCGGCCGTTGAGGTCGGTGACCTCTTCCTGAGCGGGCAGCTCCATGCGCTCGCGCAGGCTGTCAACGCCCTTGGGCTTCCACACACGCAGGAAGAGCACGCCCGCGCCCAGGGACACGATGCAGGCCACCACGTTGGTGAGCTGGTAGGCAAAGAAGGTGGCGGCAGCCCACTGCGCGATGGCGAAGGACACGCCGATGACCGCGGCGGCCGGGGCGGCTTCCTTGACACCGCGCATGCCGTCGAGGATGAAGAGGATGAAGAACGGCACCACGGCGGCGATGAGCAGCACCTGCAGGGAGATAAGACCCGCGATGTCGCCGGTCTGCTCGGCGGTGCGCCCGCCCACGGAACCAGCGGTGGTCACCGGGATGCCCACCGCGCCGAAGGCCACGGGGGCGGTATTGGCGATGAGAACGGTCGTCGCTGCCTTAAGCGGCTTGACGCCCAAGGCCAGGATCATCGTGGCGGTAATGGCCACCGGGGCGCCGAAGCCGGCAAGAGCCTCCAGCAGGCCACCGAAGCAGAAGGCGATAAGGATGGCCTGGATGCGGATATCGCCATCGCCCAGCAGGTCGAAGGTCTTGCGCAGGTCGTTGAAACGACCGGAGGCCACCGTCACCTCGTAGAACCAGATGGCGGTGATGATGACCCAGACGATGGGGAAGAGGCCGAAGAGTCCACCGCGCAGCGCCGAGTTCACAGCCATGCCGGTGGGCATGCCCATGCCTAGGATGGCAACGGCCAGGGCAACGATGAGCGCTACGGCACCCGAGGTGTGGGCGCGGGCCTTGAAGCCCAGTAGCATGATGAAGAACGCAATGAGCGGCAGGGTGGAGACCGCTGCGGTCAGCCCGCCACTGCCGGCGATGGCGTCGGTAGTGATGTGAAATGTAGACATAAAACTCGCTTCTAACTCGCTACAGTGAGTACGTGAAAACTACTGAGAACTGCGATGCAGATAGTGGGTTTAGGGTAAAGGGTCACACCCTGATGTGCCGCATCGATCACCCAGCGGGGGTAAGTGATGCCCTTAACGCGCAGCCAGTCGGGTGCGCAGCCTGCGCCCTGACGGTGCTTCCGCGGCGGGGGGACGATAGACTTTGGCCCTATGAATCCTGAAGATCTTTCCGTCCTGATTAAAGAGACCGCGGCCGCTGTGCTTGACCAGCACGAGCTGGACGCCTCCGTGCTGCCGGAGACCGTGACCGTTGAGCGCCCGCGTAATCCGGAGCACGGCGACTACGCCACCAACCTGGCACTCCAGGTGGCCAAGAAGGCCGGCGCTCAGCCGCGCGAGCTGGCACAATGGCTGGCTGACGCCCTCGCTGGCAACGACGCCATTGAGGAGGCCTCCATCGCCGGACCGGGATTCCTCAACATCCGCCTCGCCGCGGCCGCTCAGGGCGCAATTGTCTCCCAGGTTCTCGCCGCGGGCGAGGAATTCGGACGCAATGCTACGTACGCCGGGAAGAAGATCAACCTGGAGTTCGTCTCCGCGAACCCGACGGGCCCCATCCACCTGGGCGGCACCCGGTGGGCCGCGGTGGGTGATTCCTTGGGCCGCGTCCTCGAGGCCTCCGGCGCGGACGTTACCCGCGAGTACTACTTCAACGACCACGGCGGGCAGATTGATCGCTTCGCGCGCTCCCTGGTGGCGGCCGCCAAGGGCGAGCCCACCCCGGAGGACGGCTACGGCGGAGATTACATCAAGGACATTGCCCAGGCGGTAGTGGAGAAGAACCCGGGCGCCCTCGAGGGCAGCGACGCCGAGGTGCAGGAGAACTTCCGCGCCGACGGCGTGGAGATGATGTTCGCCCAGATTAAGGACTCCCTCCACGAGTTCGGCGTGGACTTCGACGTCTACTTCCACGAGAATTCGCTGTTTGAGTCCGGCGCGGTGGACAAGGCCATCCAGACCCTCAAGGACAACGGCAAGTTGTACGAATCCGAGGGCGCGTGGTGGCTGAAGTCCACCGAGTACGGTGACGACAAAGACCGCGTGGTGATCAAGTCCGATGGCAACGCCGCCTACATCGCCGGCGATATCGCCTACGTGGCCGACAAGTTCGACCGCGGCCACGACCTGGCTATCTACATGCTCGGCGCGGACCACCACGGCTACATCGCCCGCCTGCGCGCCTCTGCCCAGGCGCTGGGCTATGACCCGGAGGCCGTCGAGGTGCTCATCGGCCAGATGGTGAACCTGCTGCGCGACGGCCAGGCGGTCAAGATGTCCAAGCGCGCGGGCACCGTTATTACCTTGGATGACCTGGTGGAGGCCATCGGCGTGGACGGCGCGCGCTACTCGCTGGTGCGTTCCTCGGTGGATTCCAGCCTGGACATCGACCTGGGCCTGTGGGCTTCCCAGTCTGCGGATAACCCGGTGTACTACGTGCAGTACGGCCACGCCCGCATCTGCTCCATCCTGCGCAAGGCGGCGGAGCTGGGGCTGGATACCGCCGCGCTTGCCGACGCCTCATTGGACCTCCTCACCCACGGCAAGGAGGGCGACCTCATCCGCACCCTGGGCGAGTTCCCTGAGGTCGTGGCCACCGCGGCCTCCCTGCGTGAGCCGCACCGTATCGCTCGCTACGCCGAGGTTCTGGCGGCTGTGTTCCACCGCTTCTACGACCAGTGCCAGGTCTTGCCGAAGGCGGACGAGGAGACCGAGCCCATCCACCTGGCCCGCCTGGCGCTGGCCAGCGCTACCCGCCAGGTCATGGCCAACGCCTTGACCATGGTGGGCGTGAGCACCCCGGAGAAGATGTAGGTCGCGCGGCTATGGCTGATTTCAATTCTCTTCCCTCTCACGTCTGGCCGCGCAACGCCGCGCGCGGCGCAGACGGTGCGGTGTCTATCGCCGGCGTTAGCCTGTCTGAGCTGGCGGAGGAATACGGCACCCCACTCTACGTCTTCGACGAGCAGGACTTCCGCTCGCGCTGTCGCGACATGGCCAAGGCCTTCGGCGGCCCGGAGCACGTGCACTACGCCTCCAAGGCATTCATTACCAAGCGCATCGTGCGGTGGGTCGACGAAGAGGGCCTGTGCCTTGACGTCGCCTCCCTTAACGAGGCCAAGCTAGCGCTCGCCGCGGGTTTCCCGCCCGAGCGCATGACCGCGCACGGCAACAACAAGGAGGATGAGTACCTCCAGCTGTGCGTGGACAACGGCATCGCCCACGTGGTCTTGGACAACGAAGAGGAGCTTACCCGTCTCAACGGCATTGCTGCTGCGGCTGGCCGCGTGCAACCGGTGATGATCCGCGTCAAGCCCGGCGTGGATGCCCACACGCATGAGTTCATCGCCACCTCGCACGAGGACCAGAAGTTCGGCATCTCGCTGTCCACGGGCGCCGCCTTCAGCACGGCGCAGCGCGCGCTCGACGCGGCGAACCTCTCGCTGGTTGGCCTGCATTGCCACGTCGGCTCCTCGGTCTTCAACGCCGAGGGCTTCAAGCTCGCCGCGGAGCGCGTGCTCAGCCTTTATAAGCGCATCCACTCCGAGCTCGGCGTGGCCTTGGAGGAGCTGGATCTGGGCGGCGGCTTCGGCATCCCTTATATGGAGTACGAGGAGGCGCTGGATGTTGCCTCGCTCGCGGCCGACTTGCTGGAGGCGGTGGAGCGCACCGCCCGCGAGCTCGACATCACCCCGCCGTTCGTGCTGGTGGAACCGGGCCGCTCCCTGGTTGGCGCCTCCGCGGTGACTGTGTACCGCGTCGGCACGGTCAAGGATGTGGAGACCGGCAAGGCGGATCTGCCCATTCGCCGCTACCTGTCGGTGGACGGCGGCATGTCGGACAATATTCGCCCGGCGCTCTACGGCTCGGACTACGATGTGCGAGTGGTCAACCGTCGCACCCAGGGCGAGCCGGTGGACTCGCGCATCGTAGGCTTCCATTGCGAATCCGGTGACATTCTGGTCAATGAGCGCCGCTTCCCGTCCGATATCACCACGGGAGACCTGCTGGCCTTCGCCACCACGGGCGCCTACCAGTACATGATGGCCTCGCGCTACAACGGTGCGCTGCGGCCGGCGGTAGTGTCCGTGCGCGACGGCAAGCACCAGCTCATGCTGCGCCGGGAGACGGTGGAGGACCTGCTGGCGTTAGACGTCGATTAGCGCTGCGGCGCCATTTCATTCAGCCTTAGCGGTGAGATGGTGCCGGTCGCGGGCCTCCCGCGCCTCCCCACGTAGAAATAGACAGCTCGTTCTGTATAGTGATGGGCTGTACCGCACCAACAACACGCAACTTGTGAGGAAACCATGACGACGAAACGCACCGGAAAGCTCGAGGGCGAGCCCGTAGGAATCGCACTGCTCGGATTCGGCACCGTGGGCGCAGAGGTCTTCCGCCTGCTGGGGGAAAACGCTGACGCCTTCGCGCACCGCATCGGCGGACCCGCGGAGATTCGCGGCGTGGCTGTCCACAATAAGAACAAGTTGCGCCCAGGGGTGCCGAAGGAGCTGCTTACGGACGACGCCAAGGCGCTCGTCCTGCGCGATGACATCGACCTCGTGGTGGAGGTCATCGGCGGCATCGACTTCCCGCGCGAGCTCGTGCTCGCCGCGCTGAACGCAGGTAAATCCGTGGTCACCGCCAACAAGGCGCTGGTGGCCGCCCACGCGGACGAACTCGCGGAGGCAGCGGACCGGGCCGGGGTGGACCTGTACTTCGAGGCCGCGGTGGCCGCCGCCATCCCCGTGGTGGGCATGCTGCGCCGCTCCCTGGCTGGTGACCAGATCCAGCGCATCTCCGGAATCGTCAACGGCACCACCAACTTCATCTTGGACGCCATGGAATCCACCGGCGCGTCCTACGAGGATGCGCTGGCAGAAGCAACCCGTCTGGGCTACGCGGAGGCCGACCCGACCGCGGACGTGGAGGGCCACGACGCCGCCTCCAAGGCCGCCATCCTGGCCTCCCTGGGCTTTTACACCCGCCTGACCTTCGACGACGTCTACTGCGAGGGCATTTCCAAGGTGACCGCGGCCGATATCAAGGCCGCGAACCAGGCCGGGTACTCCATCAAGCTGCTGGCCATCTGTGAGCGCCTCACGGACGCGGAGACCGGGCAGGAATCCGTCAACGCCCGCGTGCACCCGACGCTCGTGCCCAAGGACCACCCGCTGGCCTCCGTTAGCGAGTCCTACAACGCCATCTTCGTCGAGGCCGAAGCCGCCGGCTCGCTGATGTTCTACGGTAACGGCGCGGGTGGAAACCCGACGGCGTCGGCAGTTTTGGGCGATGTCGTGGGTGCAGCCCGCAACATCGTGCACGGCGGCCGTGCCCCGGGGGAGAACACCTACGCCAACCTGCCCATCGCGGAGTTTGGGGCCGTGGAGACCCGCTACCACGTGGACATGGAGGTCGATGACCGCACCGGCGTGCTCTCCGCCATCTCCGGTGTCTTTGCCCGCCACGGGGTCTCCCTGCGCACCGTCCGCCAGGAGGACGGAGAGCAGACCGCACGGCTTATCGTGGTCACCCACGCCGCTAAGGAAGCAGTGCTCGAGGACATTGTCTCTGAGCTGGGCGAACTCGACGAGGTCAAGGCTGTCCACTCGGTCATCCGCCTGGGCGACTAGGCCAGATGATTGGGCCCGATAAGGTGTAAGCCATGAGCATTGACATCGAACTAGGCACCCAGGTCACAGTCAAGGTCCCGGCTTCTTCGGCCAACTTGGGGCCGGGCTACGACACCCTGGGCATTGCACTGTCCCTCTACGACACCGTGGAGGTCGAGGTGATTAAGTCCGGACTGGAGGTGGAGATCTTCGGCGAAGGCGCCGAGGAGCTCCCGCGCGATGGTTCGCACCTGGTGGTCAAAGCGATTCGGTCTGCGCTTAAGGCCGCGGATGCCTCCGTGGCTGGCCTGCGCGTGGTGTGCAACAACACCATCCCGCAGTCGCGCGGCTTGGGCTCCTCGGCATCCGCCGCGGTGGCGGGTGCGGCAGCAGGCAATGCGCTGGCCGGCTTCCCGCTGTCGGGCGCGCAGCTGGTGCAGCTCTCCTCGGCCTTTGAGGGCCACCCAGATAACGCCGCGGCGTCGGTACTGGGCAACGCGGTGGTCTCGTGGACCACGGTACCCGTCGACGGCCACTCGCTGCCCGAATACCGCGCCGCCACCCTGGACGTGCACCCCTCGATCAAGGCCACGGCCCTGGTCCCGGACTTCCACGCCTCAACACAGGCCGTGCGCCGCGTGCTCCCGTCCCACGTCACCCACGCCGATGCCGCCTTCAACGTCTCCCGCACCGCGGTCAACGTGGCGGCGTTGACCTCGTACCCGGAGCTGCTGTGGGAGGGCACCCGCGATCGCCTGCACCAGCCCTACCGCGCGGACGTGCTTCCGGTGACAGCGGAGTGGGTCAACCGTCTGCGCAACCGTGGCTACGCCGCATACCTTTCCGGTGCCGGCCCCACGGTCATGGTGCTGCACACCGAGGAGATTGAGGAATCCATCCTCGACGACGCCCGCGAGCAGGGCCTGAAGGTGCTCGAGCTCACTGTCGCCGGGCCCGTCACCGCGGAGCGCGGCTAGCCCGAGGCCAAGTCGGCTACATGGGCTAGCCCATGTAGCTGGCCTTTTCCACGTTGATCCGGCACACCCCGTTGCCGGACTTCGGGATGAGCTTGAGGCTGAGGCGCCCGCCGGCGTCGGCAGCAGATTGCTCCAGGTAGCCATCGTGAATGGCGCACACGAAGGGGGAGGGCTCCACGCCGGCCGTGACGAACGGGCAGGCGTGGAGTTCCACATCGGTGCGGCCCTCCTTGGTGAACTGGTCAATGGAGGTCACCGGGTCAAAGCCCATATCGCGCATCGTCCGATAGAGCGGGGCGAGCGCCTCGGCGCTGTGGCCGCTGGATGCGGACTTGGCCCAGGTGCGGCCGATTTCTCGGGCCTGCTCGGACGCGTAGTCATCGAGCTGGTCCTTATCCGCCAGCATCTTCGCTAGCACGCTGATGAGCGTGACGTATTCCTCCGCCACCGAGCGGTTATCCGGGACCCTGACCTGGAAGATGAGGGAGGGGCGCCCGCGCCCATGGGCCGGGGCGGTGATGACGCGTACCGCCCCCGCGTGGACCAGCTCATCGAGGTGGCCGCGCGCGGTATTGACGTGCATGCCCATCTCCTCAGCGATGTCTACGGCCCGTGCTCCCTGTGGGAAGTCCTGCAAAACGGAGAGGACCTCGCTCTGCTTAGGGGAGAGCTTCATCGTGTCAGGGAAGAGCTCTGTGGACGAGCGGGGGCTGTGCGTAGATGGTGTGGACATGGACGGTGGCTCCTTGAGTAGTGCTACAAGGATCCTACATCGAGTGCGGTGATTTTCTACTACTCCCCCGGCAGTAGGAGCTAGGATTTATCTCACTACGTGCGCAAACACGATGGATTAAGTACGGGGATAGACGCTCAGTGCGGCCTGGTCGAGGGCAACCGCGACGCGTTCGCCGGGCGCCTTGCCGCTCGCCGGCTGGCCAGCTGTGACCCGCTGTCCGTCAATCTCTAGCAGGGTCTCAGCCCCCAAATCCGCCAGTACGGTGGCGGTCAGCTCGCCCTGGGGCGAACAGCTTAAGGCACTGTGCGGGAAGGCGGCCCAGTGCTCACCGTTGCGGTCGGGGGAGAAGCCTCCTCCGCGCAGGTGGCCGCGCAGCAGGTTCATGCCCGCGAGCTGGGCCACAAAGCGTGAGGTGGGCCGACTCAGCATTCGCTCCGCAGGGCCCTGGGAGATTACCTCACCAGCGTCCATGACCGCGATGTCGTCCGCCAGCGTGGTGAGGTCCACGCGGCTGTGGGTGACGATGATAGTGGTGCGCTCAGGAGCGGCCAGCCGCAGCAGGTGGCGCCAACGGGCAGCAGAGGCGACGTCCATGGCGGCGAAGGGCTCGTCCACCACCAGCACCTTCGGGCGGGCCGCGAGGGCGCGCAGCAGGGCCACCTGCGCCGCCTGGCCACCGGAAAGCTCCGAGACGTGCCCCAGCTCTTGAAGGCCCGCGGCGCGGAGCAGGTCTTCGGTGCGCTGGGCGTCCTTGGTCACCATGGTCAGCGCCTGCCGCACGGTGGCGGTTGTCGGTAGGCCGGGGTTCTGTGTGAGCATGACGACGCGTTCGGCGTTGGTCTGCGCCCCGCGCAGGCGCCCGCTGATAAAGCGCACGAGCGTGGTCTTGCCCGCGCCGTTGGGGCCTACCACGGCGGTGACGCGCCCGCCGCGGAAGGTGGTGGTGGCGTCCCCCACGGTGACGGTCAGGTCACGGGGCGAATCGTGCGGGGCGGTGGCCGCGCGGAGTCTGGCCGCGTCCAGCGCCTGCACCGAGCGCACTGCCTGCCCGCGGCGTCGTCGTAGCAGCAGCGGCAGCCCGGCCACGGCGAGGGTGAGGATGGCTATCCCAATCAGGACCGCGGAGAGGGCGTAGGCGTTATCGGCGCTGACTTCGCGCTCCAGGTAGATGCCGCTGGGCATGGTTCGGGTAATGCCGGGCAGGGAGCCGGCGAAGGTGATGGTGGTGCCGAATTCGCCCAGCGAGCGGGCGAAGGCCAGCGCGCCGCCGGTGAGCACGGCGGGCAGGATGGCCGGCAGGATGATGTGCCGCAGGACGGAGCCTGGGCCCAGGCCGACGCTGCGGGCGCTGGCCACCACCTCAGCGTCGAGCTGCCGCAGCGCCGAATCCACCGTCACCACCACGAAAGGCAGCGTGACGAAGAGGTGTGCGGCCACCACACCGGGGAAGGCGAAGGCGACGTGGGCGCCCAGCTGCTCCAGCACGGGGCCGAGCAGGCCGCGGCGTCCCAGCAGGGCGGTCAGTGCTAGACCACCCACCACGGGAGGCATGGCCAGGGGCAGGTAGACCACTAGCCGGACCAAGTGGGAGACCCGCCGCAGCTGGTGCAGCCACAGCGCCAGGCAAGTGCCCAAGCAAGTGGAGAAGACGGTAGAAATGACCGCCGCGGTGAGCGTGGTGCGCAGCAGGTCGTGGGTCTCGGGCGCGGAGAGTGTTGCCAGCAGGTGTGCCCAGGGCACCCGCATCCCCAGGGCAAGCACTGGGGTGAGGATATAGACAGCGGCGAGCACGCCGGCGGCGATAACACCCCACGGCATTCGCGGGCGCTGCTCGCGCAGGACTACCGGCGCCATTTAACGCTCCGGCCTAAAGCCGAACTTCTCCCATGAGGCCTTGAAGTCGGACTCAAGGAGGGAGAGGACCTGCTCGGCTTCCTCGTGCCGCGGTGAATCGGCCACCACGGCGCCCATGACCTCGTTGCGGAAGTCCTCCGCGTGATTGAGCGGGATGGCTTCGACGTCGTCGCTGGCGGCGGCGTCAGTGGAGTAGACCCAGCCGGCGTCGGCCTCTCCGGAAGCAACCTTTCCCAGGACATCCGCTACCTGTGCTTCCAGGGAGGAGGCCTTAAGATCCCAGCCGTTGGCGTCCATGATGCGCGTGGAGATAGACCCGCACGGCACGCTCGGATCGCACAGAACCAGGCGGGCTGAGGGATCGAGATCGGCGGCGGAGCGAATCCCCGCAGGGTTGCCCTTTGGCACCACCATGACCATGACGTTGGTGGCCAGCGTTACGGGCGCGTCCACGCTACCGGCATCCGTGGCCGCCTCCATGGTCTCGCGTGAGGCGGTAAGGAGCAGGTCCGCCGGTGCGCCTTCGTTAACCTGGTGCACCAAGGCGGAGGACCCGCCGTTACTGAATGCCAGAGGGGTAGCGGAGGCGGACGTTAGTTCGCTGTTGAGCACGCGCGTGGAGGAAGCTGCAAAGACCTGCAACGGTTCTTCGGAGTGGGACGCACAGCCGGTCAGCGTTAACGCGGCGGCGAGAGCTGAGGCAGTGAATCTAAAACGGCGCATGCCCCGATACTTTACGGTGCCGCTAGGCGGTGCGCGTGAATTTGATGTGGACTTCCTTCGGCTCCTGCTTGAGGTACTCGCGCTCGAAGCTCTCTTCGCGCTGGTCTACTTCCTTAAGCAACGGGAGCGGATCGTGCGGGGCAATGAGGATCATCGATTCGCCCACGTTGAGCGTGCCCAGTGCGCCATGGATGGCACCGTGGCGCACCGCGTGGGGGATTTCGGAGGCGTTGAGGGTGGGGATGTCGCGGCCCTTTGCGGCGTCAAAAAGCGGCAGGTTCATTGGTGTAATACCTTTCGTGTTGTTGAGGCAGCTGGCGTTGCTGCCCTGGGGATCAATTTACTACGATTAAACCCGTGAAAAAAGATATGTCTCTGCGTGATGTCTCTCTCGCCGGGCGCCGGCGCTGGCACACTCTTGCATTCAGCCTCGTGGCCTTCTGGATCGTGGTGGGCGTAGGCATCACCGTGGCAGGTTTTCTGGGCGCACCTGTGGTGTGGTGGGATCTCATCCACCCCTTCACGCTGGGCGCGCTGACGACCGCCATCCTGGTCTTTAGCACCCACTTCACCGAGGCACTTACCCGCACCCCGTCGGCCGGATACCGCGGGGTGGGTGCGCGCGTCGCTTTCATCCAGCTGGGCCTGGTCCTGCTGCTCATCGACCGCGCGGGCTACGACTGGGGAGTGCTCGCGGACACTGGTTCCGCGCTCGTCATCGTTGCCGTGGCATGGCACCTGTGGGCACTGTGGTCCACGCTCCGGAGCTCCTTGTCCGGCTCCTTTGCCGTCACCGTGCCCTTTTACCTGGCAGCGGCGTGCTTCATGGTGGCCTCAGTACTGTTCGTGGTGCTGGCCGCGCACGGCGTGGGTAACTACTCGCTGCTGGTGGCCGCGCACTCTCGCGGCATGGTGTGGGGCTTTGCTTTCCTCACCATCCTGGGCACGGTGGTAACACTCCTACCCACGTTTACCCGCACCCAGATTTCCGCAGTGGCCCGCGCGCGGTGCAGCCGGGCGCTGACCGTGCATTGCGTCGGGCTGGGCATAGCCATGCTTGCCGACGCCTCCGGGCTCACCCGCGCCGCCGGCATGGCGCAGCTGCTCGCTGTCTTGGCCGCGGTGCTCATCATCCAGCCCGTACTTGCCGGCGCGCTGGGCGGGGCGAAGACCACGGCCAGCGTGTCCGTCATGGCGGGAGTGGTGTGGATGGTGGCGCTGTGCGCAGGCGACGCCGCGGCCACCATCGCCGGCGCCTACCCGCGGGCGGTCACCCTGCTGCTCATTCCGGCGTTCGTCGGCGCTGGTTTGCTGCAGCTGGTGACCGGCGTGCTGCACCATATGCTGCCGATTCTGGTCGGGGCCGCCCGCCCCACCCGCGGCCAGACCTCGGGGCTGGTGCGCGTCGGCGCCATCAACCTCGGCGGTGTGCTCAGCGTTCTCGGTCTTGCGGGGGTGTCCACGGCCGGGCTTATCATGATGGGGTTAGGCCTCATCGCCAACATTGCGGCCCTGGTGTGGGCCGTCACGTCGTCTCAAGGAGAAGGTCATGTCAAGCGTGCCCGTTAAGCAGGAGCACTCCGATAAGCAGTGGGCGTCCTGGCTCATCATCATCGCGGCGCTGGTCGCTGTTATCGCCCTGGCCGTGTACAACTCGGCCACAGGCAAGCAGGACCCAGCCACGGTGGCCAGCGCGGACGCGGTGACCATTGATGTTTCCGTGGACGGCATGGCCTTCACCCCGAGCTCGGTGGACATCCCAGCCGGCAGCCACCTCGTGGTGAACTTCACCAACTCTGGCGATCAGGTCCATGACCTCAAGATTGGGCGCGCCGAGACCGGGCGCGTGGATCCGGGCAAAACCGTGCAGCTCGACGCCGGGGTGATCGATGAATCCGTGGAGGGATACTGCACCATCGCCGGCCACAAGATGCAGGGCATGACGTTTAAGGTCAACGTCGACGACTCCGCTAGCGCCGATCACACCGATCACTCCGGTCATTCCGGCGCCGGGGCACATGCAGCGGAAGCACCGGCCACCGTCCCCTCTGCTGCCGAGCGCATGACCCCGCGCGAAGGCTTCGAGGCCTTCGACGCCTCCCTGAAGCCAGCCGAGGGCTCAATCCACGAGGAGACGTGGACCATGGCCGAGGAAGAGGTCGAGGTAGCCCCGGGCGTGCGCCAGACCCGCTGGCTCTTCAACGGCCAGGCCCCCGGCCCGACGCTGCGCGGCAAAGTGGGCGATACCTTCCGCATCACCATCAAGAACGAGGGCTCGATGGGCCACTCGGTGGACTTCCACGCCGGCGAGGTCAGTCCGGACGAGACGATGAAGACTATTCAGCCGGGCGAGGAGCTGACCTATGAGTTCGTGGCTCACCGCGCGGGCATCTGGATGTATCACTGCTCCACCATGCCGATGAGCCTGCACATCGCCAACGGCATGGCCGGCGCTGTCATCATCGACCCGCAGGGCGACGACGCCTTCGCCCCGGCCGATGCCGAGTACCTTATGACCTCCAACGAAGTGTTTCTGGCGTCCGCCGGCCACGAGGCAGAAGGCGCGAACGCGCAGCGCGTTAGCGACGGTGACTACGACCTCACGGCTTTCAACTACTACCCGAACCAGTACGACAAGGGCTTGGCCCCGCTGCACGCCAAGGTGGGTGACACCGTGCGCATCTGGCTGGTTAACCTGGGCCCGGACCTACCCTTGAGCTTCCACGTGGTGGGCGAGCAGTTCGACACCGTCTACAAGGAAGGCGCCTACCTTCTCAAGGGGGCGAAGGACTCCGGCTCCCAGGCGCTCGACCTACTTCCTGCACAGGGCGGATTCGTGGAGATGACCTTCAACGAACCGGGCACCTACTCCTTTGTTAACCACATGATGACCAACGCGGAGAAGGGCCAGCACGGCCAGATTATCGTCGAGTAGCTAGACCGGCCTGCCCGGCCTGCCCAGCCTGGCGGGCCGCGCGCCGGGCCCGCAACTCGTCGACAGTATCGATATCGCGCGCCGCGGCGGAACCAGGGACTTCAGTCACACTCGCGGCCTGTCGGAGCAGGCGCATGGCGGGCTGATTGCGGGGCGAGCCCACGTTGCTCAGCGCCTGGCTTAAAGCTTCGGTGCGCCACACCGCGCACAGCGGCTGGAGGCGGCCGTCGAGAGATGCCACCGCGACATCAGTGCCAGCTGCAGCACGGGCGCTGCGAAGTACAGGGAGCATCTGCGGGGAATCGGGGGCATCGACGGCTAGGATGGCGGTCAGAGGAATACTCGACAGGGCGGCGTGGCCCGCCGCTATGCCGGCAACGGGCCCGCCGAAGAGCGGGGACTCGCACACCTGCGGCACGCCTAGGTGGTAGGGCGAGACGACCGCCGTCGGGGTGCCATACGGCAGCTGGCGCATAAGACGGTCCAGGAGCCGCTCACCAGCAATGGTCACGCTGGCCTTGTCCACCCCGCCCATCCGCGTGCCGCGGCCGCCGGCCAGCACGATGACGCCGAGGTCTAGCATGACGCGCCGGGCAGCTCACGGGACCAGTCGCCGGAGCGCCCGCCCGACTTCGCGGTAATCCCGCAGCGGCGGATATACGCCGAGCGGTCCACGCCCTTGACCATGTCAATGAGGGCCAACGCCGCCACATTTACTGCGGTTAGGGCCTCCATTTCTACGCCGGTGCGGTCCGCGGTGCGCACGGTGGCTTCGATGAAGACATGGTCGTCCTTCAGCTCCAGGTCCACCGCGCAGCCGTGGACGCCGATGGTGTGAGCCAGCGGCAGCAGATCCGGGACCTTCTTGGCGGCGGCAATACCGGCCACGCGCGCCACGGCCAAGACATCGCCCTTGGGCACGGTGCCGTCGCGCAGCGCGGTGAGGATGTCGGGGGAGCAGGCCACCTCTCCCTGCGCGGTGGCGGTTCGCACGGTGGGCTGCTTCTCGGTGACATCCACCATGTAGGCGGCTCCGCTGTCATTGAGGTGGGTGAACTTCATGGTCGAATGGTCCTTTCCTGCGGGTGAATCCGCCCTAGCGTCAGTGAGGGCAGGTGTTGGGAGTTGGTGGTAGCTAATAGGGATAAATAGTAAGCATCTCCCCGGCGGCGACCGGGTCGGTGATGACGGCAAAGCCGCCGGTGCCGGGAAGCGCGCCGACGTGGTGGCTGCGCATGCGCGGTCCTGGTGGCGGGGAGGCGGTGACCGCGCCCGCGAAGTCCACTACGCAGGGCTGGATAAGCGGCGTGGTTGAGGCGGGGAAGTCCGCGCCGGCGATGGCACGAAGCGCGGGTCGGTCGATAGCGCCGGCTGGCCGGGGCAGGCCGCGGAGAATCCTCAGCGCCGGGGTGAGGTACAAGTGCGCCGAGACGAACGCCGCCACCGGGTTGCCGGGCAGGCAGAGAACCGGCACACCCTGCCACAGCGCGTGGCCTTGAGGCGCGCCGGGGCGCTGCGCCACGTGCCCGAACCAGGCACGCTCGCCGCGCTGGGAAAGCACCGTGTGGACTACGTCGAAGGCACCGGCGGACACACCCCCGGAGGTAACGATGAGGTCGCTGTCCGCGGTGGTGACCGCGTCATCCAGCACCCGGGCCAGTTCCGCCGGGTCGTCGCCGCAGCGCAGGCGAGTGATGTGGGCCGGGCCGGTGGCAGCAACCAGTGCCTCGAGCATCGGGCCGTTGGAATCCGGCAGCTGACCGCTGACCAATTCCGCGCCGGTGGCGATGACGGTCACCCGCGGGATGCGGTGTTGCGGCGCGGCGTCCACCCCAGCGGACAGGAGGGTGGCGAGCAGTGTGGCGTCGACAAGCGTGGCAGGGTCCGCCAGTAGCTGCCCGGGCACCACGTGGGAGCCGCGGCGGCGGATGTGGTCGCGTGCGGGCAGCGTGCGGATAGTGACAGTAGCGGGAAGCGGGCCGGGGCCGGGGGAGACGTCGGTGTTTTCCACCGGGACCACCATCCCGTTAAAGCCAGTGGGCACGGCGGCACCCGTCATGATGCGCACCGCAGTACCCGGACGCGGGGTTCGCGCCGGGGAGCCCGCAGGAGCATCGTCTACGACCTTGAGCGTGCAGGGTTCGTCGAGCGGGGGCGTGAGAAAGCCGTCCATCGCCGAATTGTCCCGGGGCGGGATAGCCGCGCGCGCGGAAACCGGCTTTGCCAGCACGCGCCCCGTAGACACCGGGGCGACTTCCGCGGCCAGCGGGTGCAGGATCCCGCTCACGCGGTCGAAGTACTCCTGGATGCTCAAAGGGGCGGGCGTCATTGCTCCCAATTTAGCCGCCAATGGCGGACATCGGGCGATCCGGCTGCAGGAAGCCCTCATCGTTGACACCGTGGCCAGGGAGCTTGGCCCACATTTCGCCTGCCCAGGCGGCGGCCAGCTCCTCGTCGGTGGCCCCGGCGCGCAGAAGGTCACGCAGGGACGTCTCCGAGTTGCCAAACAAGCAGTTGCGCACCGCGCCGTCCGTGGTCAGCCGCGTGCGGTCGCAGTTCCCGCAGAACGGCCGGGTGACAGAGGCGATGACGCCGATGTGCTCCGCGGGGAGCGAACCATCGCGGGAGGACGCCTCCCACAGGGCAGCCGGTGCAGAACCGCGCGGCTGGCCGGCTGGGCGCAGCACGAATTCCTCACCTAAGCGCGCCAAGATGTCGTCCGCGGTAACCATCTTCGAGCGGTCCCACTTCTCCTTCGGCCCCAGCGGCATCTGCTCGATAAAGCGCAGCTGCGCGCCGCGCTGTAGGCAATAACGCGCCAGCGGCAGGATGGCGGACTCGTTGACGCCCGGCATGATCACCGCGTTGATCTTGAGCGGGGTAAGCCCGGCGGCCAGGGCGGCGTCGATGGAGACGAGGACGTCCGCCAGGCGGTCGCGCCGGGTCAGGCGCGCGTAGAGCTGCGGGTCAAGCGTGTCCAAGGAGATGTTGACGCGATCCAGCCCGGCAGCGACAAGCCCGTTAAGGCGCTTGTCCAGACCCAAGCCATTCGTGGTCAGTGCAGTAGAGGGAGCCGTGCCCTCATCGGTGCGCAGGCGGGTAGTTTCCGCGATGATGTCCTCCAGTGACCTGCGCAACAGCGGCTCGCCACCGGTAAAGCGGACCTGGCGGATGCCCAGCTTCTCCACGCCGAGGCGGATGAGGCGCACCGTTTCTTCGTCGCTCAGCGTCTGCTCCGTGGGCATCCACTCTAGGCCCTCTGCCGGCATGCAGTAGGTGCAGCGCAGGTTACAGCGGTCAGTCAGGGATACGCGCAGGTCCCGCGCCTGGCGGCCGTAGCGGTCCAGCAGGGCGCGCTGGCCGGAGGCAGTGGGCTCCGGCAGGTCGGCGGGAAGGCTGGGCGCGCCGGGGACGCGGGGCAGGGGCAGAGGGATGGAATTGGGCATTGCCCGCTAGTTTAGCCCGAAGAAAGCCGAATTAATAGGTGGAGGTTGAGGGCCGAGGCAGCTAGCCGTCGGAGTCGAGGCGCTGGGACTCACCCGGCCCCTTGAGGCGGATGATGTTGTAATCGCCTTCGGCCAGGTGGGAGCGCAGGTCCTTCTTGTCGAACTTGCCCACCGAGGTCTTGTCGATGCTCTTGACGAAGGTCCAGTACTCGGGCAGCATCCACGACGGCAGCTCGGAGCGCATGCCGTCGCGCAGGCGCTCCGCGGTGTCGATGGTGGGGCTAATACCCGCAGCCAGGACGGTGACCGCCAGGGGGCGCTCCACCCACTGCTTATCGGGGTAGCCGATCACCGCGCATTCGAGCACGTCCTCGTCGGCCATGATGAGGTTTTCCAGCTGTACGGAGTAAATCCACTCGCCGCCGGAGCGGATGACGTCGCGCGCGCGGTCTTCCACGGTGAGGAAGCCCTCCTCGTTGACAAAGCCGACATCGCCGGTACGTAGCCACCCATCGGCGGTGAACTTGGATTCGGCGTCCTCGACGTCCTTGCCGCGGAATTCGTGGGCCGCCCCGCCGTCCTCGGAGGTCGGGGAGTGATAGTAGGAGCCGGTCACCAGGTTGCCGCGGACCTGGATTTCACCCGCGTTGCGGTCGGTGGTGTTGACCACGTGTCCGTCATTGACCACGCGGTATTGCAGGGAGGCTGGGAAGCGGCCCTGGGAGACTCTGTAAGCCCAGCGGGCCTCGCCGGAGGCACCTGAGGGCGGGCGGGCGACGGTGCCGACGGTGGTGGTTTCCGCCATGCCCCACACGTGCACGACATCGACGCCGTAGCGCTCCTCCCACATCTTGATGAGCTGGGGCGGGACGGGCGAGCCGCCGGCGAAGATCTCGGTGAGCGTCATGCGCTCTGGCGGGTGCTTGAGGTAGTGCACGAAGAGCTGAATCCAGATGGTGGGCACGCCGTGGGCCACGCGCGGGGAGGTATCGGCGATGACTTTGGCAAGGGTGGCGGGGGAGACGTCGGCGTCGGGAAGCACGAGCGGCGTGCCCGTCATCCAGGCGGCGAAGGGAACACCCCAGCTCAGCACGTGATAGATGGGAATGCAGCACAGGAAGGTCTCGCCGTGGGTCACGCACAGCGAGTCGGAAGAGCGCAGCTGCATGCCCTCCAAGTACAGCGTGCGGTGCGAATAGAGTACGCCCTTCGGCGCGCCGGTCGTGCCCGTGGAGTAACACAGCGCCGCGGCCGTGCGCTCATCCAAGGTGGGCCACGCGTAGACGGTGGAGCGCCCATCCAGCAGCTCCTCGTAGCTGTACACCTCCACGCCGCGGGGCATGAGCACTTCCGGCTTAGTAGCGCCCGTGAAGACCACCGCCCGCACCGAGTCGGCGCCGGCAAGGACCTTGGATAGCTGCTCCGCGAGGCGGGGATCCGCGACGATGACCTGAATCTGTGCATGGTTGATAATGTGCCGGATCTGGTCATTCATCAGCTGCTTGTTGAGCGGGGTAAAGACAGCGCCCTTGCAAGCGGTGCCGAAGAGTACCTCGAGGTGCTCGGCGCAGTTCCACATGAAGGTGCCCACCCGCTCGTCCCCGGTCACGCCAAGGGTGTCGTGCAGGGCGTGGGCAAAGGCCGCGGCGCGGGCGTTGATGGTGGCAAAGTTCGTCTCCTCGCGCTCGGCGCCATCACGCGCGCTGTGCCACGTCACGACCTTGGTTTGGCCGTGGACCGTGGCCCCGTAGTCCAGGATGCGGGTGAGGGAGAGCGGGATATCCTGCATTGTGGAGAGCATGCGCCCCACTTTAGCCGTGTCAGTGTGAGCGCGATATAAGGATGCGGTATAGTTGTTCGCGACTGGCGGGGAGTTGCTCCCCGCACATTCCGAGCTCCACATATTCCGAGCAGGAATCGATTCGCTCGCAGTCGTCTTCTTATACTTTCTCCCGAAACCGGCCCTCCTTTCATGGCTCGTACGAGGCTTGTGCCGTGGGGCTGACAGGGGAGAGTCATATACAACCACCGCCCACAGGGATCGCCGGTGCGATCCTTCGCTAGTGGCGGCGGACCATCTCAATTACACACTGGCTTCCAACGCTGATGCTGGGCGCCCCGCGAGAGTGCGGCGCGGATGCGGCACAGGTTGGTCAAGCGACGAAAGGATATCCGTGAGCGATACGGACAAGACCGCAGCACAGGATCTCGCATCCCTGAAGCTGCCGGAACTGCGCAAGCTTGCCGCGGAGCGCGGACTCCGCGGCGTCTCCGGACTGCGCAAGGGGGACCTCATCACCGCCCTGACCACCGGCCAGGTACCGGCCAAGGCTAAGGCCGCCGCAAAGGCGGACAAGGCCGATAAGGCCCCGAAGTCGGACGAGGGTGCGAACAAGGGCTCTGAAAAGGATAACGCCCAGCCGGAGCAGGGCGCCCAGCCTGACGCCGGCCAGTCCGCGCAGGACAAGGGCGGCAACCGCGACAACGATGGCGGCGGCAACGGCAACGCTAATGGCAGCGCCAACGGCAAGGATGAGCAGCGTTACGAATCGCGCTCGCAGGCCCGCCGCGCTCGCCGCAACCGTGCCCGCCGCCAGGAGCGCGAGGCCCGCGAGGAGGCCAAGGCCCAGAACAACGGCGGCCAGGACCAGTCCGGCAACCACCAGGACGGTGGCAACAACGGTAACGCTGGCAACGGTGGCAACAACGGCCAGCAGAAGCAAGACGACAACCACCGCCAGAACAACGGCGGCAACGGCAACAATAATGGCGGCAACAACCGCCGTGACAACAACAACCGCCACGACGATGACAACAACGGCGGCGGCCGCCGCAACCGCCGTAATCGCCGCAACCGCCGCGGCCGTGACCGCGATGGCGGCGGCAACGGTGGCAACGACCTGCAGATCCGCGAAGGCGATGAGGTGCAGGCAGTCGGCGGCATCCTCGAGGTCGTAGACAACAACGTGGCCTTCTTGCGCACTACTGGCTACCGCGCGGCGAGCTCCGATGTCTTTGTCAACAACAACCTCGTGCGCCGCCTGGGTCTGCGCTCCGGCGACGCTGTCACCGGCCAGGTGAAGGTGTCTGGGCCTACCCACACCCACGGCAATGGTCGCAACCGCCGCAAGTACAACCAGCTGGTGCAGGTGGACACGGTCAACGGCCTGGAGCCGGCGAGCGCGAAGGAGCGCCCGGACTTCTCCAAGCTCACCCCGCTGTACCCGAACCAGCGCCTGCGCCTGGAGACGGATCCGAAGATCCTCACCACTCGCGTCATCGACCTCATCATGCCGATCGGTAAGGGCCAGCGCGCGCTCATCGTCTCCCCGCCGAAGGCCGGTAAGACGACGATTCTGCAGAACATCGCCAACGCGATTGCTGCCAACAACCCGGAGTGCTACCTCATGGTCGTCCTCGTGGACGAGCGCCCCGAGGAGGTCACCGACATGCAGCGCAGCGTCAAGGGCGAGGTCATTGCCTCTACCTTCGACCGCCCGCCGTCAGAGCACACCTCCGTGGCGGAGCTGGCCATCGAGCGCGCCAAGCGCCTGGTGGAGCAGGGCAAGGACGTTGTGGTCCTGCTGGACTCCATCACCCGCCTGGGCCGCGCGTACAACAACTCCTCCCCGGCATCGGGCCGTATCCTCTCCGGTGGTGTGGACTCCAACGCCCTGTACCCGCCGAAGCGCTTCCTGGGCGCTGCCCGCAACATCGAGAACGGCGGTTCCTTGACGATTATCGCCACCGCGATGGTGGAGACCGGCTCCACCGGTGACACCGTCATCTTCGAGGAGTTCAAGGGCACCGGCAACGCCGAACTCAAGCTGGACCGCGCCATCTCTGAGCGCCGCATCTTCCCAGCTGTCGACGTCAACCCGTCCGGCACCCGCAAGGACGAGCTCCTGCTGGTCCCGGAGGAAGCACGCATCATGACCAAGCTGCGCCGCATCCTCTCCGGCCTGGATTCCTTCGCGGCCATCGACTTGCTCATCAAGCAGCTCAAGAAGACCCGCTCCAACGGCGAGTTCCTCATGCAGGTGGCGTCGTCCGCGCCCATGGCAGCCGATAGGGACGAGGAGGACTACAAGTAATGTCGAATCAGGTTTCCCTCGTTGACGATATCGTCTCCGAGTACCAGGGCATCGAGATGCAGATGGCTGACCCGGAAGTAGCCGGGGACCAGTCTCAGTTCCGCAAGCTGTCCAAGCGCTACGCGGAGCTGCGCCCGATTGTTGCTGTTAACGACGAGCTGGTCCAGGCCCGCCAGGACTTGGCCGATGCCAAGGAGATGGCCTACGAGGATCACGAGTTCCAGCCTGAGGTAGACCGCCTCGAGCCGCTCGTGGTGCAGCTGGAGGAAAAGCTGGCTGATCTGCTCGCCCCGCGCGACGAGCAGGACTCCGAGGACATCATCATGGAGATTAAGGCCGGCGCCGGCGGCGAAGAGGCTGCCCTCTTTGCCGGCGACTTGGCCCGCATGTACGAGCGCTTCGCCGACAAGGCTGGCTTCCAGTGGGAGGTCCTGGGCCTCAACGAGTCTGACCTCGGCGGAGTGAAGGACATGTCCATCTCCTTCAAGTCCAAGACCCCCTCCCGCGATGGTGCGTGGAGCGTGTTCAAGTTCGAGGGCGGTGTGCACCGCGTGCAGCGCGTGCCGGTCACCGAATCTCAGGGCCGCATCCAGACCTCTGCCGCCGGTGTGCTGGTGTACCCGGAGCCAGAAGAGGTGGAAGCGGTCAACATCGATGACAAGGACATCCGCGTGGACGTCTACCGTTCTTCCGGTAAAGGCGGCCAGGGCGTGAACACCACCGACTCCGCAGTGCGCATTACCCACCTGCCCACGGGCCTGGTGGTGACGTGTCAGAAGGAGCGCTCCCAGATTCAGAACAAGGCGCGTGCCCTGCAGGTGCTGCAGGCCCGCCTGGATCAGATGGAGCGCGAAGCCCGTGAGGCCGAAGCCGGCGAGCAGCGCGCCTCCCAGGTGCGCACCATGGACCGCTCCGAGCGCATCCGCACCTACAACTGGCCGGAGAACCGCATTACCGACCACCGCATTGGTTACAAGGCCAACAACCTGGACTCGGTGCTCAACGGTGACATGCAGGATCTTATCGACGCCCTGCAGGCCCAGGAGCGCGCAGAGCGCCTCGAGGCTGAAGGCTAAGGCTATACGGTGACTTTCCGCACCTATCAGGAGGCGCTTCGCGATGCCGCGGGGCGCCTTCGCGCTGCTGGCGCGCCCTCCCCGGAGTGGGACGCGCGCATCCTCGCCGCGCACCTTATTCACACCGGGCACATGGACATCCCGCTGCAGCAGGAGCCGATGCCCGGCTTCGACGTGGCCTTCGACGTACTGATCACGCGCCGCGAAGCCCGCGAACCGCTCCAGCACATCCTGGGGGTGGCATGGTTCGGCCCGCTCGAGCTAGAGGTCGGCCCCGGCGTGTTCGTCCCGCGCCCAGAAACGGAAGTTCTCGCCGACTGGGGTGTGAGGCTACTTAAGAATTCTCCGGCGGGAGAATCGGCGACGGGCCGTCACCACCTTCGGGTGGTGGACCTGTGCGCAGGCTCCGGAGCCTTGGCGCTCTACGTCGCGCACTACCTGCCGCAGGCACAGGTGTGGGCAGTAGAGCTTTCCGACGCCGCCCTGGGTTACCTCACCCGTAACGTACAGCGTTGTGCGGCACAGGGCGGGGGACCGGTAGACGCCGTCCAGTCCGACGTTACCCACCCCGACACCCTGGCAGACCTGGACGGGACCGTGGACCTAGTGCTGAGCAACCCGCCCTATGTCCCGGAGACGCCGGATTTGGAACCGGAGGTGTACCACGATCCCCACGAGGCCGTCTTCGGTGGTCCGGACGGCATGGTGACCATCAACGCCATGATTCCCACGATCGCCCGGCTGCTGCGCCCGGGCGGGCGAGTGGGTATCGAACACGACGACGCGACCTCCGAAGCCGTCCAGCGCGCGCTGGTGGAGCACGGCGGATTCGAGGAGGTCGCGCCGCTGCCGGATCTCACGGGGACCGCCCGGTTTGTGACGGCGCGGCGCGGAGTACAGTAAATTGGTCACAGATTGGCCGACAACCCTCCCCAGCGGAGGACGCCACGCGGCCGGGTGATTCTGGCGCCGACGTGACAGTAATAAAAGGAGAGACCTATGCAGGGACAAATTTATAACTGCGCGGATGCCACCGAACGCGAGGAGGGCATGCTGCTGGCCGCCAAGGCCGCCAAGTCCGGGCGGCTGGTGGTCATGCCCACCGATACGCTTTATGGCCTCGGTTGCGATGCCTTCGACAACGACGCCGTGGCAAGCCTTTTGGCTACCAAGCACCGCGGTCCGGACATGCCGGTGCCGGTACTCGTCGGTTCCTGGGACACCGTCAAGGGCCTCGTGGCCACGCTGGACGATACCGCAAGGACCCTCATCGAGGCCTTTTGGCCCGGCGGGCTGTCCATCGTCGTCCCGCAGGCGCCCTCCCTGCCGTGGAACCTGGGGGATACCCGCGGCACCGTGATGCTGCGTATGCCGATGCACCCCATTGCTATCGAACTGCTGCGTGAGGTCGGACCGATGGCCGTATCCTCCGCCAACATCTCTGGCCACCAGCCGCCGACCACGGCCATCGCGGCCAAGCAGCAGTTAGGCAAGGCCGTGACGGTGTACCTGGACGGGGGAGAGGCCAAGATTGGCAAGCCCTCCACGATCATTGACCTGTCCGGGCCGCACCCATACCTGCTGCGCGAAGGCGCCCTGACCGCGGAGCAGATCGGCGAGGCCATCGGCGTGACCCCGGAATCCCTGCGCACGCGCCCGGGCGCGGCCTCCTAAAGGAGCGACAATCGTGGGTGGAACCGGAGTGCCGCTGCGTGAGCTTGCCTTGGTGATCTTTGTCGCCGCGGCATTCACGTACCTCACCACTGGGCTGGTGCGTACCTTCCTCGTGCGCACCGGACAGGTGGCGGAGATTCGTCTGCGCGATAGTCACTCGCAGCCCACCCCGCAGCTGGGTGGCGTGGCCATGTTTACCGGCTTTGCCGCCGCGGTATTCCTGGCGGGCCAGCTTCCAGCCTTGACCCGCGGCTTCATGCCCGTCACCCCGGAGATGAACGCTGTGCTGTGGTCGGCCGGCGCCATCGTGATCGTCGGCGTGGTGGATGACCTGGTGGAGCTCAGTGCCCTGATCAAGCTCATTGGCCAGCTCGTCGCCGCGGCCATCATGAGTGGCTTGGGCTTGACGTGGACGCTGCTGTTCCTTCCCGCCGGGGATGGAACGACGGTCATTCTGGATCAAGTCCAGGGAACACTCTTGACTACGTTCTTCACGGTGCTGCTCATTAATGCCATCAACTTCGTCGACGGCCTAGACGGTTTGGCTGCCGGCTTAGGCATGATTGCCGGCGGGGCGATTCTGCTGTTCTCGCTGACGGTGTTGCACGACCAGGGTGGGGCGGTCTCGGCCTACCCGCCGGCGATTATTGCGGCGGGGCTCGTGGGAATGTGCGCGGGCTTCTTGCCCCATAACTTTGAGCCCTCCCGGATCTTCATGGGGGACAGTGGTGCCATGCTTATCGGTTTACTGCTGGCGGCTGCGTCTACGTCCGCGTCGGGCAAGATCAACATGTCGCTTTACGGCACCGTGGACATGGTCGCGCTCTTGTCTCCGATCATCGTCGTCGCGGCAGCGGTGTTTATTCCAGTCCTGGACCTTGTCTGGGCCGTGATTCGCCGTGTTTCCCAGGGCCGCTCGCCGTTCGCCGCGGACAAGGCGCACATCCACCACCGGCTGCTGTCCTTAGGCCACACGCACCGCCGTACGGTGTTGGTGCTCTACTTGTGGGTCTCAGCCGTAGCCTTCGGTGCGGTGTCCTTCTCCATCGTCCCGGCGCCCGTGGCGGTCGCAGTGGCGATAGTGTCACTGCTGCTCGCCTTCGGCGTCACGCTAATCCCGCTGCGCCAGGGCATGCTAGGGCCGAAGAAGCACCCGACGACCGTGGTGCTGGAATCGGATCCCTCCTGAGGTAGGCTTGCACACTATGAATGACGCCCAGATCAACGACGTCTCCGACTTCGACAACCCGCGCCGCCCCCTCGAGCGCGCGGTAAAATACGGCGCGTGGGCGTTGGCGGCGATCACCATCCTGTCGCTGCTGATCTGGGGCGGCGCCAAGGGGCTGCCGGGCGTGTGGGGCGTGCTCATCGGCGCGGCGCTCGGCGGCGGCTTCGTGCTCATCACGGCGCTGTCGGTGCTGTTCACCGCACACTCGACGCCTACGACGACCCTCTCTGTGGTCTTTGGTGGGTGGCTGCTGAAGATCGTCGTCCTCATCATCGTCCTCGCGCTCATTCGCGACCTCGACTTCTACGATCACCTCGCGCTGTTTATCACCGTGGTGTGCGCGCTCATTGCGACCTTGGGCACCGAGGTCTGGGGTGTGATGACGGCCCGGGTGTCGTACATCGACTAGGGCTCCGCCCGGGGCGTCGACAGGCACCGTGGCGTCGCCAAGCGCTGCACTCGCTGCGCAAGGGGCCGTCGATCGCCGGAGGGGGTCGCGTGGGACAAACCCACGCCGATTTTCTCCGGATTTCCGTTTGTGGGGTGCCTCCTGCAGGCGAGGGGCACTGGCATTTCCGCAGCTAATTACCGCCATTGGGAGGCGCGGGGTTACCCCCGTGGTGGTGGGGAAATTACCGCCGTGACAAAGGTCATACGGTCTTTTTTGCCTAGTCAGGGGCACTAAAAGTAATAAAACCGTAACCAACGCCGGTAACGCGCTGAATGGACCTACCCCGCGCGTCATGAAATGGCCTCCTACCTGATATCATTTCGTGCGGGTTACCGCGGAGTTGAAGCGCCTTGCTCGCTGCCTGCGACTATTCGAGCTTTTTCTGCGCGCGGTCAATCCCTGCCATGACCTCGAAGATGTGCGACGGAGTCCGAGGTTGTGGCAGAGAGCTTGAGACGTCCATCGCACCGTCCGTAACAACCCAGTTGCGGCGGCCCAAACACGGGAGAGAACGCTGAGCGTTACAACATTGGCCATGAAAGGGGAGTTTCACTCACCCGATCTAGGTGAAGAATTCTTCCCGGGGCAAATGGAGCCTAGCCACCTGTTCTTCGGCGACATCGCCGGTGGGTGGTTTGCTCTTGATCGCCTGATGCTTATCCGCATCCTTATGACGCTGATTCTGGTGATCCTTTTCTGGGCTGCCTTCCGGAGCCCCAAGCTGGTTCCGAAGGGCCTCCAGAATGTCGGCGAGCACGCGGTCGATTTCGTCCGCATCTACATCGCCGAGGACATCTTGGGCAAGAAGGAGGGCAAGCGATTCCTCCCGGTTATCGCCACCATCTTCTTCGCTGTCCTGTTTATGAACGTATCGACCATCATCCCGGGGCTGAACGTGTCCCCGAATGGTCGTATCGGTATGCCGATCGTGCTGGCGGCAGTCGCGTACATCGTCATGATTTACGCGGGCGCCAAGCGCTACGGTCTGGCCAAGTTTATGAAGTCGTCGGTGGTTATTCCTAACCTGCCGCCGGCCCTGCACCTGCTGGTCGTGCCGATTGAGTTCTTCTCTACCTTCATTCTGCGTCCGGTCACCCTTGCCATTCGTCTCATGGCGAACTTCCTCGCTGGACACATTATCCTGGTTCTCCTCTTCTCTGCCTCGAACTTCTTCTTCTGGCAGCTGAACGGGTGGACCGCGCTGTCTGGTCTGACCATCGTCCTCGGATTTGCATTCAGCTTGTTCGAGATCCTGGTCATCTTCCTGCAGGCGTACATCTTCGCCCTTCTGACGGCGGTGTACATCGAACTGTCCCTCCACGCGGATTCGCACTAGGACGAGGTTGCGGAAGCGACCGAGAAAATCTCCACTTAATTACACACTTACCCCGGCCCTCGGATAAGGGTCTGGGATACACGAAAGGGAACGACTTTCACCATGAACGAAATCATTCTGGCTCAGGATGCTGCCGCGAACCTCGACAGCCTGAAGGCTGTTGGCTACGGCCTGGCCGCTATCGGCCCGGGCATCGGTATCGGCATCGTCGCCGGCAAGACCGTTGAGGCCATGGCTCGCCAGCCCGAGATGGCCGGCCAGCTGCGTACCACCATGTTCCTTGGTATCGCCTTCACCGAGGCCCTGGCACTTATCGGCCTCGTTGCTGGCTTCCTGTTCTAAAAGCGCGCGTTTTACCTAAACTCACACTTTTAAGAACGGAGACCCATGAACAACGTCTTTTACCTCCTGGCGGAGGGCGAGGAAACGCCGGGTAGCGGCTCGTTTTCTGTGCTCCTCCCCAAGAACTATGACATTTTCTGGTCCCTGATCTGCTTCATTGCCATCTTCTTGCTCTTCTGGAAGTTCGTTCTTCCGCTGTACAACAAGATGCTTAGTGAGCGCGAGGACCGGATCGAGGGTGGCCTGAAGCGCGCCGAGGCTCAGCAGGCTGAGGCGAAGTCCGCTCTTGAGAAGTACAACGCACAGCTTGCCGACGCCCGCGCAGAGGCAGCTGAGATCCGCGAGCAGGCGCGCGAGCGCGGCAAGCAGATCGAGGCAGAGGCTAAGGCCGCCGCTGAGGAAGAGTCCCGCCGCATCGTCGCCGCAGGCGAGAAGCAGCTGGTCGCCTCCCGTGCGCAGGTTGTGTCAGAGTTGCGCTCCGACATTGGGCAGAACTCCATCACCCTGGCAGAGAAGCTGCTCGGTGGCGAACTTTCCAACGCCACCAAGCAGTCCTCCACCATCGATGGCTTCCTGTCTGAGCTCGACTCTGTGGCACCGTCCGGAAAGTAGGCAACGATGAAGGCAGCTAGCCGCGAAGCACTCGCTACCGTCGAGTCCATGTTGGATGGAATCCTGTCCGGCGACAACTCGGTGGCGACTGCTACACAGGCAGGGCAGGACCTCTTCGAGGTGGTCAGCGTCCTCGATAGCGACCGCGAACTGCGCGTTGCGTTGACCGATGACGCCGCTTCCGTCGAGGAGCGCAAGTCCCTGGCGCGGACCCTCTTCGCCGGCAAGGTTTCCCCGGTAGCACAGCAGGTGCTCGAGGAAGCCGCCGCCGCGCAGTGGTCCACCCCGCGTGATATCGCCCGTGGCCTCGTGAAAATCGGCCGCCGCGCACTGCTGCGCGGAGCGGAATCCGAGGGCAAGTTGGGCCAGGTGGAAGACGAGCTCTTCTCCCTGTCCCGCGTGCTGGACCGCGAAGGCGAACTGACCCAGCTGCTTTCAGACCGTACTGCGACGACCGACCGCAAGGTCGGGTTGCTGGCAAGCGTGCTCTACGGGAAGGTCACCATGGTTACTGAGGCGCTCGCGCTGCAGGCCATTGGCCGCCCGGAGCAGAACCCGATTGATGATATCGCCACTTTGGCGGATACTGCGGCACAGCTGCAGGGCCGTTCCATTGCGCGCGTGACCACTGCGGGTGAGCTGAACGATAGCCAGCGCGCAGCACTCGCTGAAAAGCTGGGCAAAATTTATGGTCGTGCGATGTCCATCCACTCTGAGGTTGACACCAGCCTCCTCGGTGGTATGACCATCCGCGTCGGCGATGAAGTCATCGATGGCTCGACGGCAGGCAAGATTGCCCGCCTGCGCGCCCAGATGGCATAAGCCGAAACGACAGAAACGATTAAGTAATTGCTGGAAGAAACTACCGAGAGCAGGAAGAACATGGCGGAGCTGACGATCTCCTCCGATGAGATCCGTAGCGCGATTGCGAACTACACCTCGAACTACTCCGCGGAGGCCTCCCGTGAGGAGGTCGGCGTGGTCATTTCGGCAGCTGAC
>OJLL01000011.1_pt1 | contig 67955 bp, 62 predicted proteins | sample 1596941 | NCBI WGS metagenome assembly OJLL01 (sample SAMEA3904689, study PRJEB24821) | metagenome | biome: Builtin; feature: hospital; material: surface | place: USA | collected 2013-08-13 | reverse complement strand
TTGTATGGGTCGGGGACTTAAGACCTTCCCACCCTATACCCCGCCCTGCCACGCGCAGGAGGTGCCTAGCCCAAACTCGGTGTGGCCGATTTCCGAGGTGCCGTACCACAGCGTATGCGGCGGCAGGCAGTCCGCGACGGCCGCCGTGACCTTCGTCAGCGGCAACTGAGACGAGCCGTTGACGATAACCCGCCACACGTGCTCGCTGACCGGCGGGTGGCCGTGATTGTTCATGTACTCGTTGACCAGAATGTTGTCCGGCTCGCAGGTAAAGGACACGATTTCGGCGTTGATGTCGCGCGGCTCCAGCCCACCTTCGCGCAAGCGCTGCGGCATCTCTGCCAAGACCTTGTTCCATTCGGCCTCGGTCATGAGGATCGACAGGTCAGTGCTCACGTCCATGCGTGTCCTCCTTCAGCTCATCCAAGAATGCGCGGTCGGCGGCATCCAGCTCGGCAGCCTCCAGCAACTCTGGGCGGCGCTCGAGCGTGCGCGCCAACGACTGCTCCCGGCGCCAGCGGTCCACCTTTGCGTGATCACCGGACGTCAAGACCTCGGGCACCGCCAGGCCGCGCCACTCGCGCGGCTTAGTGTAGCTCGGGCCTTCCAGCAGCCCGTCGGAGAAGGAATCCTCCTCGTGGGAGCGCCGGTTTCCCAGCACGCCCGGAATCAGGCGCACCACGGCCTCCGCGATGACCAGCACGGCCACCTCGCCACCGATGAGCACGTAGTCCCCGATGGAGACCTCCCGCACGCGGTAGCGCTTCGCCGCATCATCGACGACGCGCTGGTCAATGCCCTCGTAGCGCCCGCACGCGAACACAATGTGCTCCTCAGCGGACCAGGCTTGAGCATCCTCCTGCGTGAAAGGCTTCCCTGCCGGGGTCGGCACGATGAGCAAAGGTTTCTCCTCGCCACCGGCCTCTGCATAAGAACGCGCTTCTACACCGTGGATATCGTCGTGCCGCGGCTTGCTCAGGTGCGGCAGGGCACTGACTAGGTCCTGGGTGGAGGCGGTGGCCGTGGAGACGTCGTCAAGCGCGGGGCCCCACACCTCAGGCTTCATCACCATCCCGGGGCCACCGCCGTACGGGGAATCGTCGACCGACTTGTGCACATCCGTGGCCCAACGGCGCAGGTCGTGCACGCCCACGGCAAGCTTTCCCTGCTCAATCGCCTTGCCCAGCAGCGCGTGGCGCAGCGGATCCAGGTACTCAGGGAAGATGGTGACAACGTCGATTCTCATAGCTCGAGCAACCCCTCCGGCGGGGTGATGGTGCACGTGCCGGCGTCCAGATCGACCTCGGGAACAATCTCCTCGACAAAGGGAATCAGCGCCTCCTTGCCGGTTTCCAGGGACACCTCAAGCAAGGACTGAGTCGGGCCATGGGTTACCCCGGTGACCTCGCCAATACCCTCACCGTCCAACATCACGCGCAGCCCCTCCAGCTCGTGGTCGTAGAAGCCATCGTCCTCCGGGTCCTCCAGCGGGGCGGCGAAGAACTGGGTACCGCGCAGGGAATCCGCCGCGGTGCGGTCCGGGACTTCCTTAAACGTCACGAGCAGGCGCCCCTTGTGGGTGCGCACCGCGGTGATGGTGAGCTCGTGTTCCTTCTTGCCTTGCCTACCGTTAAGGACCTCGCCGACGGCGAAGCGCGCCTCCGGGGCGTCCGTGGTCACCTCGACGGCGACCTCGCCCTTGATGCCGTGGGATTTCACCACGCGACCGATCAGTAATTCCATGCCTTTAAGCTTAACGGGCTAGCCTCGGTGGTATGAATGAGCTTCCGCTTAACGACGTCTCCACGTTCGGCGCCGCCGCCCACCACGGCGGTTCGCTGTCCGCAGTGGATCTGTTGGCCGAGGCCCCACCGGCCGACCCGTCCCGCCCGCGCCCGTCGGTGCGCCGCGTGCTCAGCGCCGACGGCGCCAACCTCATCGTGTTCAACTTTTTACCCGGCCAAGACCTGCCGGACCACATGGCCGCGCATCCCATCACGGTGCAAGTGCTGCGCGGCGCAGTAGAATTCACGTGCGGTGAGCGGGTGGAGCGGCTGGAACCGGGGCGGATTGTGCACCTTCCGGCACGGGTTCCGCACGGCGTGACAAGCACGGATCAACCTGCGATTATGCTGCTGACCATGTTGACAACGCAAACACACAGCAGGGATTGAGCGCCAGGTAATATTATCGAATCGTGAGTAGTTCGAAGCCGTATCATCATGGAAATTTGCACGAGGAGATCCTGAAGGAAGCCATCGCGTTGGGTCGCCAGCACGGCCCGCAGGCGGTGACCATTCGGGCCGCCACCCGCGCGGTGGGCGTCTCCCCCACAGCGGCCTACCGCCACTTTGCGGACCAAGCCGCGCTACTCGACGCAGTAGCGGACGTCTCCTCCAACGAACTCATTTCCCGCCTGTTTGAGGCGGCAGAATCCACCGAGGGCACCGTCGTGGACAAGATGATGGCGACGGGCTTCGCGTACTTCGAATTCGGGCTGGAAGAGCCCAACTTCTTTGAGTGCCTAATCACCTCACGCGGCTTCGACGTCCCGGCCGGGTTGGATGCTGCAACGGTGGGCAGCGATTCGGACCGGCGCATCCAGGCTCTGGCGACCTTCTACGGGTACATGGCGCGCTACGCGCGGGAGATCGGCCAAGACCCGAAGCCGGAATTCATGATGGCGAACTGCCTTGCGTGCTGGTCCTCCGTTCACGGCTTCACGGTCCTGTGCACCACGGGCAACCTGGCGCCCCTCCCGCGCGAGGCGAAGGACAGGCTGGCCAAGGCGGTGATCGCGGCGTCGGTGCGCGGATTGGACTTCGTCGATCCCTCGGACCCGTGCCGCAACTACCCCACGGCCTAGCGTTAAAGCCCTATAGAATGCACGAAACCCCTTGACCTTCCTGGTCAAGGGGTTTGAGCGTGGCAGAATTTACTCTGCGGACTCTTCGGAAGCCTCAGCGGACTCGGAGGACTCTGCAGACTCTTCCTCAGCCTTAGCGGCCTCGGCGGCAGCTGCTTCCTCAGCAGCCTTCTCGGCGGCGGCCTTAGCCTCAGCCTCTTCCTTGGCCTTGCGCTTCTTCTCGGTGATGGCCTCGATGGTCGGGCCGTTGTTGGCCTCAGCCAGAGCAGCGTTGAAGAGGTCCAGCTTGGACGGCTTCTCCTCGGCAACCTTCAGGGTGCCCTCTGCGCCCGGCAGGCCCTTGAACTTCTGCCAGTCACCGGTCACCTTGAGCAGTGCGAGAACCGGCTCGGTCGGCTGCGCGCCGACGCCCAGCCAGTACTGAACGCGCTCGGAATCGATCTGAATGAGGGACGGCTCCTGCTTCGGCTGGTAGATACCGATGTTCTCGATAGCCTTGCCGGAGCGGCGGGTGCGTGCATCGGCGATGATGACGCGGTACTCAGCGTTACGGACCTTGCCCATACGCTGCAGCTTGATCTTGACGGCCATGATTGGCTCCTTTTCTAGTCACCGGGCAGTGCGGACGCGCGCCGCTGTGGCGCGCCGGTTCAGCCCTTGGATTTATCCTGCGCGTGACGTGCCGGCCGTCCGTGGGCGGTACCGGCGTTACGCAGAGATGAAGTTGTAGGTTGCTCTCCTAATCCTCCAAGTGGGAAGACGCGGACAACCTGTCTAACTTTAGCCGGAGGGATGACAAATGGGAAATTGCCCCCGTGCTGCCGTATTAGGTCGCTCCCCGCGAAGGGGGTACCCTGTAACGCGGTTATTCTACTGCCACCCACACCTAATTTATGACTGATAACGCCCCTTCCCGCTTCCGCTACCGCTATGACCTCGACGGTCTCCGCGGCATCGCAATCGCCCTCGTGGTGCTCTACCACGTGTTTGTCGGCCGTGTTTCTGGCGGTGTGGATGTCTTCCTGCTTCTGTCCGGCTACTTCTTCCTGGGCTCCCAGCTGCGGTACGCCGCGCGCCCCAACGCCTCGCTGAACCCGTGGTGGCCCATCTGGCGCACGCTGCGCCGGCTCGTGCCGTCGCTCGTGTTGGTCATCGGCGTCAGCTACATCCTGGTACGCCTGTTCGCCCCGGAGCGCATGAGCGGTGACTTGGCTAAGCAGATCACTGCGACGATCTTCTACTACCAGAACTGGGAGCTCGCGCGCCAAGATGCTGACTACGTGGCCGCCGCGGCATCCACCTCCCCGCTGCAGCACATGTGGTCCATGGCGGTTCAGGGCCAGTTCTACCTGGCAGGCATCCTCTTCGCCATCGGTTTGGCAGCGCTGATGCGCCTGCGCCCGAAGGAGTCGGGCCTGACCGGCTCGCGCTTCCCTACCGTCAATTCCATCGCCGGCCCGGTGCTTTTGGTGGTCACCATTGCGTCGTTTGCCTACGCCTGCCGGGACGGCCTGTACGGCAGCCCGCACAACTACTACTCCACGTTCTCGCGCGCGTGGGAGCTAACGCTGGGTGCTGTGCTGGTCATCTACGGCAAGCACCTGCGTATGCCGCAGCGCCTGTCGAATCTGGCGACCGCTACCGGCCTGGCAGCCCTGGCATGCACCGGCTTGGTCATCTCCAACACGCTGGCCTTCCCGGGCCCGCTGTCGCTGCTGCCGATCGGCGGCGCGGTGCTCATCATCATCGGCTCCGGCGGTTCTTTCTCCCGCGTGCTCACGGCGCGGCCCTCGCGCTGGCTGGGTGACATTGCCTACCCGCTGTACCTCTGGCACTGGCCGCTGCTGATTATCTCCACCTCGGCTCTGGGCTTGGATACGCCTCCGTGGTGGCTCGGCATCATCATCGTGGCGGTGTCGCTGGGGTTGGCGGATGTGACTCACCGTTTCGTCGAGAAGCCGCTGCGTCAGCACCGCAAGCGCCCGCTTGCCGACGATCTCCCGGTCCACCGCGGCCTCACCGACATGCGCACCCGCACCGGCGGGCTGCGCGCCGTCGGCGGCGTGGTGGTTGCCATCGGCACCATCGCACTCCTGTGCATCCAACCGCTGTGGCTGCGCAGCGTCGAGAACGCCGACGCCGAGATGCTCGATCCGGCCCTCTACCCCGGCGCCATGTCCTTTGTCGACGACATCGAGCCGCCCGGCGATGTCCAGGTAAAGCCGGACCCAATCCTTGCCCGCGGCATCATGACCACGGCGGCGGAGAACTGGTGCTTCATCCCCGAGCAGGAGCCCGCCGACTATTTCAAGGAAGTGCAAAGAGACGGCGAAACCGCGTGCGTGTTCGGTGACGTCAATTCGGACGTCGAGGTGTACCTGGTGGGTGGCTCCCACGCCGAGCAGTACTCGTCCGCGCTGGACTACCTGGGCCGCGAGATGGGCTTCAAGCTCGTCCCGCTCACGCGCGTGGGCTGCCCCATCGAGTTGGGCGATGACCTCACCGTGACCCCCGAGTGCGCCGAGTGGGGCAAGCATGTCGTCGACCGCATCGAGGAGGCGGACCCAGCGTTGGTGGTGTCGAACTCGACCCGCCCGGCCAGGCCCTACGGCCACGGCCCCGACGCTGTACCCGCCGGCTACCAGGCATTCTGGGACGAGCTGGCCGCCAATGACATCCCGTTCCTGGGCTTCCGCGACAACCCGTGGGGCTTCGACGACAAGGGCCAGGGCCTGCAGTTCGACGAGTGCTACGTGGCCACGGAGGATTCCCTGGGCTGCGGCATGCGCTTCGAGGAGGTCTACGCGCCGTACGACCCGGGCGCGCAGGTGCTGTCGAACTATCAAAACATGGTGTCCGTGGACACCTCAACGTGGTTCTGCAACGCGGAGGGCGACTGCCCGGCGGTGATCGGCAACATCATGGTCTACCGCGATATGCACCATTTCACCAAGGCTTTCGGCGATTCCGCCATCCCGCTCATCCGCGAGGCCATCACCCCCTTCATCGAGGGTGTCCCGCAGCAGCAGGAGGCACCGGAAACCGCCACGTCCACCTCCACGACGAAGGCGGGCCCAGCACCGTCCACCCCGGCGGCGCCGACTCCCGCCAACCCGGTCCCCTACCCTGCCTTCCCTGCCGGCAAGGCCATCTAGTAGTCCCCCGCTAGCGCAGAGCTTCGGGCACGTAGGCGCAGGTGGGGTCCGACGCGAGCGGGTCGCCCGTCATGGCAAAAGCCGTGGACCGCGAGCCACCACACACCGAGGCAAACTCGCACACGGAGCACTTGCCGCTCCACGCGTTGGGGTCCCGAAGCTTCTTAAACACTGGCGAGTTGGCGTAGATGTCCGGCAGCGGGTGATTCTTGACGTTGCCGCAGTGCAGCGGCAGGAAGCCGTTCGGGTAGACGTCCCCCACGTGGTCGATGAAGACGAAGCCGGAGCCCGCGTTGATGGCCATCGGCGGGCGCGGGCGGCGTGTGTGGGGATCGGGGCCCAAAATCCGCTCGGTCTCCGCGGTCAGGTAGCGGTACAGTTCGCCGCCCTCGTACTTCTCTCCCCGCTGGGCCTGGAGGACGATGCGCCGATATTGCGGCCCCTCCGTGGTCTTAATGGCAATCCGCGTGGACACGCTGTGCAGCCACTGCATCGCGTCCTCGCGCTCCTGCGGGGTCAGCGCCTCCAGGCCGGTTCCGCGGCCGGTGGGCACGAGGAAGAACACGCTCCAGAGCTTGGCGCCCATCTCGATGACCCGCGCCAACAGCTGCGGGGCCTCGTGGACGTTGTTCTTTGTGATGGTGGAGTTGATTTGGAGGCGGAAGCCCACGTCGGTGACCACGCTGGCCATCTCAATCGTGCGGTCGAAGATGCCGGAGAAGCCGCGGAAGTAGTCGTGGGTTGCAGCGCTCGCGCCGTCGAGAGACAGCGATAGCGCGGACCCTCCCGCCGCGCGCAGGCCCTCGAGGCGCTCGCGCGTCAAACGGGGCGTGACCGACGGCGAAAGCGAGACGTTGAGCCCCAGGGACGTGCCGTACGCGGTGAGCTCTTCCAGGTCGCCGCGCTCAAACGGGTCCCCACCCGTGAGCACGACGAGCGGACGTGGCTTGTCGTAGCTGGCCAGGGAATCCAGCAGCGCCTTGCCTTCGGCGGTGGTGAGCTGGCCCGGTGCGGGGTCGTGCTGGGCGTCGGCCCGGCAGTGCTGGCACACCAGCTGGCAGGCGCGGGTGACCTCCCAGATGGCGATGAACGGTTTGGTAGTGATGTCGTGGCGCATCTGGCGCACCACAGGGCTGGCCTTCACAGTGAGGACCTTTCCACGCGAGAACAGTTTTATCCAACTTTAGTCGGATATATTGCCGCGTGGGTAATTGCCTACTTCTTCTTGCCCTTGCTGAAGTCCAAGTTGTTCAGGTCGATGTTCTCCATACCCTTCGGCATCTTGATATCGCCCATGCCCGGCATACCGCCCATCTGCTCCTGCATCTTCTGCAGCTCTTCCATCGACGGCATTCCGCCGCCCATGCCCGGCATACCCGGCATACCGCCGCCACCGCCGCGGCGCTTCGGCGGCTTGCGCTTGCCGTTCTTGCCCTTGCGGCCCTTCGGCTTCTTCTTCGTGGCCTTGCGGCCGCCGCCCATGCCCGGCATGCCGAAGCGGCCGGCCATCTGAGACATCATCTTCTTTGCCTCGTTGAAGCGCTCGATGAGCTGGTTGACGTCGGAGACAGACACGCCAGAACCGTTGGCAATACGCTTGCGGCGGGAAGCATTGAGGATCTTCGGATCCTCGCGCTCCTGCGGGGTCATACCGCGGATGATGGCCTGGATGCGGTCCAGCTGCTTCTCATCCACCATGTCGGCGATCTCGTTCATCTTGGAGCCACCCGGCATCATCTTGAGCAGGTTGCCCATCGGTCCCAGGTTGCGGACCATGAGCATCATGTCCAAGAAGTCATTGAGCGTCATCTCGCCGGTGCCCATCTTCTTGGCGGCTTCCTCCGCCTTGGACTGGTCCAGCTTGGACTCCGCCTGCTCAATCAGGGAGAGCAGGTCACCCATGCCCAGGATGCGCGAGGCCATGCGCTCCGGGTGGAAGACGTCGAAGTCCTCGAGCTTCTCACCGGTGGAGGCGTACATGATGGGCTTGCCGGTGACCTCGCGGATGGACAGTGCGGCACCACCGCGGGCGTCGCCGTCCAGCTTGGTGAGCACCACGCCGGTGAAGTCGACGCCGTCGCGGAAAGCCTCGGCGGTCTGGACGGCGTCCTGGCCGATCATCGAGTCGATGACAAAGAGGACTTCGTCGGGGTTGACGGCATCGCGGATATTGCGGGCCTGGGTCATCAGGGTCTCGTCGATGCCGAGGCGGCCGGCGGTATCGATAATGACGATGTCGTGCTGGGTGCGCTTAGCTTCCTCGATACCCTGCTGGGCCACCCCTACTGGGTCGCCGTGGGAGGTGCCCATCTCGTGCTCGTGGGAGTCCAGGGAGGTGCCCGGGTCCGGCGCGAAGACCTCCACGCCGGCGCGCTCGCCGACGATCTGCAGCTGCTGCACCGCACCCGGGCGCTGCAGGTCACAGGCCACCAGCATTGGGGTGTGTCCCTTGGAGGCAAGGTGCTTGGACAGCTTGCCGGCCAGGGTGGTCTTACCCGCACCCTGGAGGCCGGCGAGCATGATGACCGTCGGCGGGTTCTTGGCCAGGTTCAGGCGGCGGGTTTCACCACCGAGGACCTCAATGAGCTCCTCGTTGACAATCTTGACCACCTGCTGGGCGGGGTTCAGGGCCTCGGACACCTCGGCGCCGGTGGCGCGCTCCTTGATGCGCTTGATAAAGCCGCGCACGACGTTGAGCGACACGTCTGCTTCGAGCAGCGCCAGGCGAATCTCACGCGCGGTGGCGTTGATGTCTGCCTCGGTCAGCTTGCCCTTGCCGCGCAGGCCTGACAGGGCTGATTGCAAGCGGTCAGACAAAGACTCAAACACGTCGGAGTGCTCCCTTAAACTATCGTGGATATTTTTTAACTCCCCCAGCTTAGCCGTTGACCAGTGCCTGGGTCACATTCCGCACCAGCGCCGCGCGGGAAATCTCTGCCGCCGGCAGGGCATGCAGCACCATTGTCGCGCCCGGCGTGGTCGTTGACAGCCACTCGCAGTCCGGCAGCGTGGCGAGCACGTGGGCCAAGGTTCCCGGGTAGTCGTCAATGCGCACCTCGAAGATGTTGCCGGTCCACATCGCCGTGGCTGGCCCCGGCACGAACGGCGGCAGCTGCGTGTACGTTTCGGACTTGTAGGACTGGACCAGCTGTTCTTCTACCGTTGTGGCGTCGATAAGCGCATGCAAAGCGCGCACATCAAACTCCGCGCTGTAGCCCTCCGCGGTGCGAACGAGCCGGGAGGAGATGATGTTCCAGCCGAACGCCGCGATGAGCGCGAGCGGACGCGCCGCCTCCTGCTGGCTGCTGCCGCACCACAGCACCGTAAAGGTGTCATCCTCCGGGTTGTGGCGCAGCCCGATGGGGCGGTCGACGGCCACGTGCGGGCGCGTGGGGCTCAGCTCCTGCAGCTGGGCAAAGGCGCGCTGACTAACCTCCTGAACGCCGCGCTCGAGGCGGCGGTTCCACACCCCCGGCCCGGTGGATTCCGCGTCGGCGCGGGCAAGGACGACGAGCAGTGCGAGGGTGAGATAGTCGTAGCGAACGGCCTCGAGAAGTTCGTCGCGCGCCGCATCCGACTGGGGGTCCATGCGGGAGACGATGCGCGCCAGCGTGGTGTGCTCCGCTACCACGGTCTGCACGCGGGAGCGGTCCGCTAAGTCGAGGCGCAGCCGGGCCGCGGCGCGAGCCACCATCTCTGCCCCGACCAGGCAGTGCGGGCGGTCCTGGCCCTTGCCAATGTCATGGTAGAGCGCCACCAACAGCAACAGGTCCGGGCGCGGCACCGAGGTGCGCGCCTCCGCGCAGCGCGCCACGGTGAGGATGGAGTGGTAGTCCACGGTGTGCGCGTGGCTGCGCTCGCGCGGCAGCAGCCCCCGAATGTTCACCCATTCGGGCACGAGCCGCTCCCACAGGCCGTGCACATCCATGGCCTCGATCAGCCGCGGGGTGTGCACCGGCGACGACAGCAGCCCGAAGAACGCGTCGATCGCCGCCGCCGTCCAGCGCTCCGGCAGCTCCGGCAGCGCACGCAGCTGCTCCCATACCTCCACCGGCACCGTCCGGCCGGAGCGCGCGGAGGCGGCGGCCACGCGCAGAAGCAGCCACGGTTCGGAAAGGTCCGCGGTGCGCGCCAGGCGGATCTCTCCCCCGGCATCGACCACGCCGATGTCGAGCGGCTTGCGGTCCTTGGTGGGGCTGCGCTTGGCGACGACCCCGCGGGCCGTCGCCAGCGCCCTCTCCAGCGCGCGGTCCACGGTGGTGGCGGCGGCAACGACGGCGGAGGAGAGTTCGTAGCGGTCCGCAAACCCCAGCTCGCGTGCGATGTCGGCGGCGAACTCCGGGTCGAGGACGTCGCGCGGGCGGCGGGTGGTGGTGTGGAGGAGCGTGCGGACGTCGAGAAGCAGGGTGCGCTCCGCGTCCAGAGCTGGGGCGTCGGCCAGATTGCCCAGGGCCAAGGCTCGGAGGAACTGAATGTCGCGCAAACCGCCGCGCCCGTTCTTGATGTCCGGGTGCGTCATCGTGGCCAGCGTGCCGGAGCGCCGCCAGCGAGCGATGGCCGTATCGACGAAGGCGTCGAAGTTGCGCTGCAGCAGACGCCGCCAGGTGGCGTAGACCTGGGCCCGAGTCGAGTCGACCAGCTGCTTGTCCCCCGCCACAAAGGCGAGGTCGAGCTGCGCGAAGCCAGCCGCGGGGTCGGAGCCGGCGATCGCCGCGAACTCGCTGGGGGTGCGTACCGCGTGGTCGAGGTGGTACTTGGCCTCCCAGATAGGGTACCACACCTTCGCTGCCACCTCGGGTGCGAGGTCCGTCCCGTCCGGGTGCAGGAGAATCAGGTCGAGGTCGGAGTACGGCGTCATGTCGCGCCGCGCAAAGGACCCCGTGGCCACCAGGGCGCAGCCGGGCGGGACGCTCAGCGTCTGGGTGAGCCGCGTCGCCGCGTCGATGGCGCGGGCGCGCAGCTGTGCCGCGGAAGTCACGGGATGGGGCTTAAAGTGCGGCGTCGCCACGCTCGCCGGTGCGCACGCGAATAACGTCCTCGACCGGCGTGATCCAGATTTTGCCGTCGCCGATCTTTCCGGTGTAGGCGGCATCCACCACAGCGTTAACGATGTCATCGACCTGTTCGTCGGAGGTGACGATTTCCAGCTTGACCTTCGGCACGAAGTCGGTGGCGTATTCCGCGCCGCGGTAGACCTCACTGTGCCCGCGCTGCTGGCCAAAGCCCTGCGTCTCGGTGACGGTCAGGCCGTGGACGTTGTGCTGTTCCAGAGACTCGCGGATGTCCGGCAGCGTAAACGGCTTCACAATGGCAGTGATGAGTTTCATGTTCTACTCCTTAGCTCCGGCGACGTCGGCGCGCGGCTGGACGGTGGGGTGCAGGATTAATCCTAGCGTCGCCGGGTGGGCGGCGACGCTAGTGACTAGACCTCGTCCTCGTCGGCCTCAATAGTCTGCGCCTGCTTCCGCATGCGCTTGGCGTACTTCACGTCCGTCACCGTCACGCCATAGATAGAGCGGCCCATGTAGAACGAGCCCACCGAGCCGATGATCCACACGCCAAAGCAGGCGATCAGTGCGCGGACCAGCGACCACAGCGAGAAGCCGTTTTCGGAAAAGTCCACCACCAGCTTGGCCACCAGGAGAAGCGGCACGGCAATACCGACGGTGGGGCCGAGCAAGTTGACTCGGGTCAGGGCATCCGGCGCGCGCCACAACGCGACTGCCGTGGCCACCACCATTACGGTGGCGACAATGAGGAGCACGGTGGCAACGATTTCAGCAATAGTCATGGGGGTCTTACCTCCTGCCCTTCGAGATGATGCGGGCCATCGACAGCGTCGGCAGCACGCCCGCCGCAATGCCCGCCAGCATCACGATGTCATACAGAATCGACGCGTGATTGGTGGTGGCCCAGGTGATGTACATGCACAGCATGCCGTAGAAGACCATGTCACTCATCACCGTGCGGGTCAGCTCATCGCGAGAGCGCAGCGCCAGCACCAGCGACGCGCACACCGCCGCGCCCATGACGAACACGCAGACAAAGACCACCCACTGGAAGGCGCTCAGGGAGGAAAAGTCAATCATTTCTTAGCGTCCTTTCGGGCTTGGGTCTTTTTGCTCGGTGCCGCGTGGCGCAGCGGCCACACGGAGTACTTCTCCACGTCGTTCGCCGCCAGCGGGGTGTCATCCACCTTCGCGATGTCCGGCGCGCGCATGTGACGGCCCACGGTATCCAGCGGGTACTCGTAGAACGTTTCCGCCAGCTCCGTGGTGGGGCCCTGGCCCGGCACGCCATAGTCGGTGCCCTTCACGTGCGGAGCAAGGCGCTCTTCCATGTCCGCCAGGTCCGCCATGATGCTGGCCGGGTCATCACCCATGACCGCCTGGACCAGCACGATGCGCGGCAGGCCTTCTCGCACCGGCTCGCGCAGGCCCATGGACAAGGTGCCCGGGGTGGCGGTGATGGAGGAGGTAAACCAGAAGATCTCCCAGGCGCTGCTCACGCGCAGCGGGTAGCGCAGGACGACGGGGTGGTAGTTGTTGCGCGGCTTGAAGGATTCCAGCGCCAGCGTGAAGCCGGCCACGAAGATTTCCTTGATGAGCCACAGCGCGTAGACAACAGCGTTAAGTGCAGTCTTCATTTAACGGCCCTCCTGAATGGAGTCGATATCGGGCAGGGCTACGGGGTCGTCGCCAAGCACTGCCTGGGTGTAGGCCTCGGTGTCTAGGAGGTCAGCGGCGGCGTGCTGGATGACGTCGATGATCGGCCCGGACAGGATGAACATGGTCAGCGAACCCAAGATGAGCGCAGCGGACGGAGCCATGAGCTTCTTGCGGATGACCAGCTCCTTGGGCACCTTCTCCTTCGGCAGGTCCTTGCCCCAGAAGACGCGGCGCCACACGCGCAGCATGGCAAGGAAGGCGGCGAAGGACGCGATGATAATCACCGCGATGACGGCCCATGCCCATCCCCCGCCGGTGCGGGCGACCTCGGCCACAATGAGGACCTTGCCCCACATGCCGGAGAACGGCGGGAAACCGACGATGGAGAAAGCGCCGGCGGCAAAAATCCACGCGATGATGGGATCGCGCCGCGCCAAGCCCGAGAGCTTGTTGAGGCGGCCCGTGCCGTAGGTCTCCTCGATGGCACCGGAGGCCAGGATGAGCGAGCCCATCGTGATCATGTGGTGAATCATGTACAGGATGCCCGCGCCCAGCGCGCGCTGCGGATCGTGGGTGGTGAAGGCCATCATCACCAGCATGAAGGGCATACCGTTGAGCATCTGGTAGCCCAGCACGCGGCGCAGGGAGTTCTCCGCCAAGCCGCCGAAGGAGCCCACCAGCATGGAGATGATCATGACCACGATGATGAGGGTGCCCCAGCGCTCATCCATGCCGAAGAGGTGGACCCACAGGCGGTAGAGCATGTAGACGGCCACCTTGGTGTGCAGGCCGGAGAACAGGCCCATCACCGCCGCGGAGGTACCCGGGTAGGTGCGCGGCAGCCACGACTGCACCGGGAACACGCCGGCCTTAGCGGAGATGGCGATAACAATGATGGCGGAGGCCACCGTCACCGGACCGTTGCCGGCCGCAGCGCCTTCCAGCGCAGCGAGGTTGACCACGCCGGTCACCGAATAGATGTAGCCCACGCCGACCACGAGCAGCGTGGAGGCGAACAGGTTCACCAGCACGAAGGCGCGGCCGGCGGCCAGGCGGGACCACGTACCGGACATGGTGATAAGTCCGTAGGACGGCAGCAGCATGACCTCAATGAACACGAAGAAGTTAAAGAGGTCTGCGGTCAGCAGCGCACCACACACGCCGGTCACGAGGATGAGCGTGAGCGACGGGTAGTAGCGGGACTTGGTTTCGCCACCCACGATGGCGAACCAGTTGGCGCCGAAGGCCACAATCATCGTGGTGATGAGCATGAGCGCGGAGAACGTATCGGCGGCAAAGGCGATGCCGGCGTTGCCCACGTACATGCCCACGGTGTGGGCGACCACGCCGTTGTCCATGGTGTAGAGCAGCAGCGCGAACGCGGCGAAGATACCCGCGCCCGGCACGATGAGCATAATGGCGTCACGCACGCGGTGCCACGGCGCCAGCAGCGCCAAGGCCGCGGACACCAGCGGAACGGCCGGGAAAAGCGGAAGGAGGGCACTTACGGTGTCATACATTTACTTCTCCCCCTCGTGGTCAAGTTCCTTCAAGCGGTCCATCTTGTTGGCGGAGCGCTCCAGGATGTCGCGGTTCTGCGTATCGCGGCCGAGCGTCGAGAACGCGTGGTCAATGGTGTTATCGTCCACCGGCTCCACCACGTCCGTGTCATCGTTGGCGCCCATGGCGGCCATGGTCAGCAGAATCGTGGAGGTAGCCATGGAGATCACCACGGCGGTCAGCACGAAGGCCTGCGGCAGCGGGTCCGCCATCTGGTCCGCCGGGACCTGCGACGGGAAGGACTCGCCGCGGTAGGAGTACACGCCGGTGGCCAACAGCATGAGGTTGGCGCCGTGGCCGAAGGCCATCATGCCCAACACAATGTGGACCAGGCCGCGCTGCTGGATGAGGTAGACAGCGCTACCGATGAGCAGGGCAATAGTCAGTGCGAGAATCATGAGTTCTTCTCCCCTTCCGCCGGGGTGTAGTGCGGCGAGGCGGCGCGGTTGCGTGCCTCGGAATCACTAAGCAGTGCCTCCGGGTCGGAGGACGGGTTGATGGATTCGGGGTAAGGATCGTCGACGTCGTCAAGCACCACGCGTGGCGTGTTCGGCAACGCCGAATCATCGTCGTGGACCCACGGCAGGAAGTCGCGCTCCGTGCCCGGGCGCAAGTAGCCGCCCAGGGCGTTGATAGCCATGGTGAGCATGCCCAGCACGGCCAGGTAAATGCCGAGGTCGAAGATGAGCGACGTGGTCCAGTGCTGGCCCAACGCGTGGCCGTGGATGGCGGTGAGGAAGCCGCCGGAGCTGTGCGACGTCGGAATGTAGCCGATGAAGCCCGCCGTCAGCGCGACGATGATGCCAACACCGGTGAGGTGAATCGGCGTCATGCGGCCGAAGACGATCTCGTCGGTACCGCGCGAGAGGTAGGTCAGGCCGATGGCCGCGCCCATAATCAGCGCCGCGGGGAAGCCGCCACCCGAGGCTTGGTGGCCGCGGTAGAAGACGATGACGGACATGATGACCAGAATCGGGATGGCAATAGAGATGCCCTTGCGCAGCGGCACCGAGTTGAGCTGCGACTGGCCAAACGGCGCCGGGCGGGTGCCCGAGGTGAACGGGAAGCGCGGCAGCGTCGAGGTGACCGCGGCGATAACCACGGCCGCCATGCCCAGCACGGAGAGCTCACCGAGCGTATCGAGCGCACGGAACTCCACGATGATGGTGGCCACCACGTTGTCGCCACCGGTAATGTCCGGGGCGTTATTGAGGTACCACAGGGCCAAATCGGAGCGCTCGTGGCGGCCCATCAGGGCCCACACGCCTAGGAAGGCGGCCAGTCCGGCAAGGACAGCGACCACGATGGAGCCGACCTTACGGCGCTTGTCCTGGACCGGGTGGAACTTCTCCGGCAGGTAGCGCAGCACCATCATCATGACGATGACGGACAGGGCCTCCACGGTGAACTGGGTCAGGGCCACGTCGGGCGCACCCAACAGGAACATCTGCAGGGTCACGCCGGTACCGGCGGTGCCGATCATGACCGCACCGGTCAGGCGGTTCTGGGTGCGCACCAGGCCGAACATGGACAGCGCGATAATGCCCAGCGGAAGCAGGTCCCACGGATTGTCCAGGCCCTCCATGCGCGGGTTGAGGGCGACACCGTCGACGCCGTCGGACAGCACGGTGGCACCGGCCAGCAGGATGATGAGCACGATGATCGGCAGGATGAGCAGCGACGGGTTATGCGTATCCGACATCCGTCCGACAAAGCGGCCGAACTTGGTGGAGTAGTCCTGCACAGCCTTGAGCAGGTCGTTGCCGGTGCGCGGCAGCAGCTGGCGCTCCTCCATCGCGGTCCAGAACGGCTTGCGGAACAGCACGCCCACCACGCCGGCGACCAGCACGAGCACGGAGATAATCAGCGGGACCGTCACGCCGTGCCACAGCGCCAGGTGGGTATGGCCCTCCATGCCAACCGCTGCGACGACATCATCCAGCGGGCTGTCGAGCACGCCCATGAAGAAGACCAGCGGCACCGACATCGCGCCCGGCAAGGCAGCCGGCAGCCACAGGCGCACCGGCGCCTCGTGGGCCTTCGACATATCGCGCGGGCCGTCGAAGAAGGCGCCGAAGATGATCTTGGCCGAGTAGGTGAAGGTAAAGAATGCACCGATGCCGGCAACGGCCAAGAGAACGATCTGCCCAGCAGAGCCCAGCGGGGCCTCCTCGAAGGCGGTGAGCATCCCTTCCTTCGACACGAAGCCGAACAGCGGCGGCACCGCGGCCATCGACGCCGCGCCGATGAGCATGGAGCCGAACGTCCACGGCATCTTGTTCCACAGCACGCCCAGGCGGCGGATATCGCGCGAGCCTGCCTCGTGGTCGATGACGCCGATGAGCATGAAGATGGAGGACTTAAACAGCGCGTGTGCCAGGGTGTGCACCAGCGCCGCGGAGATGGCGAACGGGGTGCCCACGCCGATGGTGGCCACGATCCACCCCAGGTGGGACACCGTGGAGTAGGCCGTGAGCTTCTTCAGGTCCGTCTTCTGCACGGCAAATACCGCCGACATGAGAGCAGTGCCAATGCCGACGACGATAAGCAGCCAGTTCCAGGCGGCGACGTCGTGGAAGATGGTGGAGAAGCGAATGAGCAGGTACACGCCGGCCTTCACCACGGCTGCCGCGTGCAGGAAGGCGGAGACCGGGGTGGCGGCCGCCATGGCCTCAGGCAACCAGAAGTGGAACGGGAACTGCGCCGCCTTAGTAAACGCAGAGGCCGCAATGAGCATGGCCACTCCGGTGGTCAGCCCTGGGCGCTCGGACCAGACGCCCGAGGCCAGGATGCCCTCCAGGCTGGTGGTGCCCGCCGCCGTGGCGGCGATGGCCAAGCCGGCCAGCAGCGTGAGGCCACCGATGAAGGTCAGGATCAGCGTGCGCTGGGAGCCGGCCTCACCGGCCTTACCGCTGCGCGCGATGAGCATGAACGACGCCAGGGACACCAGCTCCCAGGCCAGGAAGAGCACGACAATGTCATTCGCCAGCACCAGCAGCAAGATGGACAGCGTAAACGCCGTCATCAGCACATAGAAACTGACGTTGCCCTTTCCTTTGGGGAGATAGGCCGCGGAGTAGATGAAGACCACGGCGCCGATAACGAGGGCCAGCATGGCGAAGAAGATACCCAGCGCATCGCCGCGGAAGGCGAGGTTGACGTCGACGCCGGGCGCGATAACATCGCGAACCCAGGTCACGGAGTAGGTAAGTTCTTCGCCGCGGGCCAGTGCAGGAAATTCCCTAGCCAGCAGTGCTGCGGCGACAATAAAAATGCCGGCTAGCGGGTAGCCGGCTGCGCGATCGGCGGCCTTGACGGTCACCGGTGCTAGCGCCACTGCGACAGCTGCGAGGAGGACGACATACAAGAGTGTCACGAAAGAGTAGCCTCACGAACCGTTGATTGGAGCTGAGAAAGTCAGCATCACCTAGACAGGACTGTCCCAGACTACCATCGTGACCTCCGGCGAAGCACATTATTAGCGGATTAAAACCACCGCGCGGCGCGGCCCTCCAGCTGGAAGACACGCGCCGCGCAGGGGGAAGAATTTAACTCTTCTACTTCTCCCCCAGCAGGGCATCCACGAAGCCCTCAACCTCAAACGGCGCCAGGTCGTCAGCGCCCTCGCCCAAGCCCACAAGCTTGACCGGCACGCCCAGCTCTTCCTGGACCTGGAAGACGATTCCGCCCTTGGCAGTACCGTCCAGCTTGGTGAGCACCACGCCGGTGATGTCCACGACGTCGCGGAAAATACGCGCCTGGGTCAGGCCGTTCTGCCCGACGGTCGCGTCGAGGACCAGCAGGACCTCATCGACCTCGGTCTTCTTTTCCACCACGCGTTTGACCTTGCCCAGCTGATCCATGAGGTCCACCGAGGTGTGCAGGCGGCCGGCGGTGTCAACGAGCACGACGTCGACCCCCTGGTCCACGCCCGCAGCCACGGCGTCGAAGGCCACGGAAGCCGGGTCGGCGCCTTCCTTACCGCGCACGGTGGACGCACCCACGCGGCGACCCCAGGTCTCCAACTGGTCAGCGGCGGCGGCACGGAAGGTATCCGCTGCCCCCAGCAGCACGTTGTGACCCATGGAGACAAGCACGCGGGCCAGCTTGCCAGTGGTGGTGGTCTTGCCGGTGCCGTTCACGCCGACGACCATGATGACGGCCGGCTTGCCGTCATTCGGCATGGCCTTGATGGAGCGGTCCATCTCTAGGTGGCCGACCTCGATGAGGGCCTCACGCAGCATGGCGCGGGCTTCCTCCTCGGAGCTCACACCGCGCTCCGCAATCTTTTCGCGCAGGGAGTCGGTGACCTTCATGGTGGACTTGGTGCCCAGATCCGCCATGATGAGGGTGTCCTCGATGTCCTCCCAGGCGTCATCATCCAGGTCGCCGGCGGACAGGATGCCCATAAGGCCCTGGCCGATGGCGTTCTGGGAGCGCGACAGGCGTCCGCGCAGCTTGCCCAAGCGCCCGGAGGCGGGGGCGATGTCATCCTGCGGCTGGGCCGGGGCCTCAACGACCTCAGCGTCGTCGGAGACCTCCAGCTCTTCCGGCTCTGCTTCGAGTGCCGCGCTTGCCGACGCCGTCTGCTCCCCCGCCGCCGCAGCAGCTTCCTCGGCAGCAGCGTCTTCCTCGGCAACGACGTCTTCCTCAACGCCGGCGTCTGCGCCAGTTTCCGCCTGATCGTCAGCAGAGCTGTTTTCTGGCTCGACGGCGCTCTCGCTCACCGCCGGCTCGATAGCCTCAGTGGCCTCAGTGGCCTCGGTGGTTTCGGTGGCAGGCTCAGTGGCAGGTTCAGCCTCGACCTCCTTCGGAGCGTCGGCTACCTCTGCGTCCCGCACGTCCTCTTCGCGCTCCTCCATGTCGGCGGCGACAGCCCCCGGCACGGCGGCGCCGGCCGCTGCAGCCGAGGCAGCGCCAGCAGCCACGGCACCGGCGGCCGACTCAGAACCTTCATCGTTCTTGGTCTTCTGAGCCTCCTGAGGTGCCTCTGCCTCCTTAGCCTTCTCTGGAGCCTTCACCGGCTCGGCAGGCTCCACCTTTTCCGACTGCGCGGGCTTATTCGGCTTCGCTGGCTTTTCGTTCTTCTCAGTCTTCTGAGTGCCGCTCAACTGCGCGTTGGCGAGCTCAGTGGCATCGCGCTTATCCGCGTTCTTGTCCGGCTGCGCCTGTGCCGCCTGGGCGGGCTGAGCCTTAGCCGGCTGCTTCTGGGCCGGCTGCTTCTGGGCCGGCTGCTTCTCGGCGCTGCCGCCCGCGGGGGCAAAGTTGAAACCGGACTTCGCCTGGTAGTTGCCCGACTTCTGCTGCTGGGTAAGCTCCTTCGGTTCCTCGACGGGCTTGTCAAAGGACACCTTCTTCGACTCGCCGCGCTTCTTGCCCAGCACAACGAGCACGATCGCCAGCAGGATCAGGACGATGACTGCAATCGCAATCCACAGATAAGTAGTAGTCATGCCCTCCATAGTGCCAGGCTTGTCCCCGCCAGGCACCACAAGCCGTCACACACGCGCACGAGCAGGCCCCAGACGGGCCCGACACGAGGGCCCGCTAGCACCCGCTAGCGCGGGGCGTCGACGCCCAGACGCGTGGCGTCCGCAGCCGCCTGGGCGGTACCGGGGGCCTCGCCTGCGCGGCTCATGCGCTGGGAGATCACGCGCGTCACGCCATCGCCGCGCATGGTCACGCCGTAGAGCACGTTGGCCACATCCATCGTCGGTTTCTGGTGCGTGATGACGATGAGCTGCGAATCCTTCCGCAGCTCCTCGAAGAGGGCGATGAGGCGGCGCAGGTTGACGTCGTCAAGCGCGGCCTCGACCTCGTCCATGACGTAAAACGGTGAGGGTCGCGCGCGGAAGATAGCCACGAGCATCGCCAGGGCGGTCAGGGACTTCTCGCCACCCGAAAGCAAGGACAGGCGCTTGACCTTCTTGCCCGGTGGGCGGGCCTCCACCTCGATGCCGGTAGCCAGCATGTCGTCGGGTTCAGTAAGGACCAGGCGGCCCTCGCCGCCCGGAAACAGGGTCTGGAAGACCTTGGGAAACTCCTGCTCCACGTCGTGCCAGGCATCCGTAAACAGCTGCAGAATCTGAGCGTCGACGTCCTCAATAACGCCTGTGAGATCCGTCCGCGCCTGGATGACATCATCCAGCTGGGTAGACAGGAAGGAGTAGCGCTCCTCCAGGGCCTTGTACTCCTCCAGCGCCAGCGGGTTGACCTTGCCCAAGGAGTTGAGATCCTTCTCCGCTTGCTTGAGCCGGGCGGTCTCCGCCGAGCGGTCGAAGTCCTCACCCGGGGTGTAGTCACGCAGCAGATCCGCAATGGCCACGCCGAGCTGTTCGACGATCTTGGCCTCCGCCTCATCCACGCGCACCTGGGCCTGGCTCCGCGCGATCTCGGAGCTGTGGGCGGAATCAGTCAAACGATCGAGTTGCTGGCGGGTCGCGGAGACCGCCTGCTTGGCGGACTGCGCGCGGGACTGCAGCACCCCGCGCTGCGTCACCAGCTCATCGCGCTCCTCCGCCGCGCGGTCGAGCGCATGCGCGGTGCGGGCGGCGAGGTCTTGGGCGTGCTTATCCACGGCTCCTGCCAGACGGGCCTGCGCTTGGCGCCGCGCCATCGCCTGATCGTGGCGGGCCTTGGCCTGGCGCTCGTGCTGTGCCTGCCGGCGCAACGCGTCGCCCCGGCCGGCGGCCTGTCCCACCTTGTCCTGGGCGCTGCGCGCTGCCAGCTGGGCCTCGACCTCCATGGACTTGGCCTGCTCAAGGGCGCGGGAGGCCTCGTCGCGCTCGACGGACGAAGGCTCGTCGGCCTGCTCATCCGCGTCCACCCGGGAAAGACGGTCGCGGGCTTCCGTAAGTTCCTCCCGCAGCCGCGCTAGCTGGACCTCAATGTCGGTCGCGCGGGCCGCGGCCTTCTCATGTTCTGCCTTGTTGGCTTCATATTGCTTGAGCAGGCGCTGGTGGTCGCGCTTCCACGCGTCCACCTCGTGGTCGTGTTCGCGCAGCGCGGCCTTGGCACTTGCCGCGCCCACGCGGGCATCGTCGGCGGCGATCTTCGCGCCTTCCACGGTGCCGGACAGCTCCTCCAACTGATACGTCGCGGACTCGAGCTGCTGCTCTGCCTGCGCGATCTGGCCGCTCACCTCGACGGTAGAGGCGGCCCCGGTGCCGGCTTCGACCCAGCCCTCGCCCACCAGCAGGCCCTCCGGCGTTACAGCGCGCAGGCGCGGATCCCCGGCAACGAGCTCGCGGGCGACGACGAAATCTTCCACCAGGGCGACGTCGGACAACAGGCGCGTAACCGCCGCGGAGACCTCGGGAACCAGCACCATGTGGTCCAGCAACCAGGTTGCCCCCGCAGGCAGGTCGGCGTCCAAGCGCCACGCCGCCGCCGGTGAATCGGGGTCCTCCAGTGCCCCATCGGACCCAGCGGCGATGTCAATGAGCGGGGTGCGGCTGGCCTCGCTGAGGGAGGCAACGATGTCACTGGTGACCTCGCCGGCCTGGGCCTCCGCGAAAGCGCCCAAGGCCGCAGCCACGGCCGAGTCATAGCTGGTGGAAATGAAGTTGGCCAGCGGCGCAAAGCCCTCGCCCAAGTCGAGCGCCTCCGGGGCGGTCTGGCCCAAGGTATCGATGCGCGCGCGGAGCGTGTACACCGCGCGCTCGTGCTCCCGCTGGGCATCCCGCAGCTGGTCCAGGCGTTTGTCCGCCGCATCGGATTCGCTGGTGGCGCGCACGTGGGCCTCTTCCAGCGGCTCGCGCTCGGCGGCGAGCGTGGCCAGCTTATCTGCGACCTCATCCGCCTCCATCTGCGCGGCACGCGTGCGGGACTTAGTGCCGGCTAGGGTTTCCTCCTGGCGCGCAAGCTCGGACTCCGCGGACGAGACCTGGCCGGAAAGGTTCTCCTCCGCAGCAATAAGGCGGACCACGCCCTCGCGACGGTCCGCGATAGCGCGCAGCTGCGCCATGTGTTCCTTGTCGGCAGCCTCGAAGGTTTCCCGGCGCTCAGCCACTTCCTCCCGAATCGATTCGAGGCGCTCCGCAGCTTCCTCGGCGGCAGCAAGAAGGTCCGCATGCTCGTCGTCGGCATGTCGGGCCCGCGCCTCCAACTCATCCGGATCCTGCCCGGCATACGCCACCTGTGCGCCGACGTTGCTGGCGCGCTCCGCGGCGATGCGCTGCGTCGCGGAAATACGCTCCGACAAGGTGGACAAGTCGAACCACAGCTTTTGGGCGGCCTCCGCGCGCGGCGTGACCTCCCCTAGCTCAGCCTCCACCTCGAGCTGCTGGGCGGTGGCCTCCTCCAGCTGGGCAGTTACCTCTTCCACCTGCTCAGCCAGAAGTTCGGCGCGGCGCTCGGCATCATCGAACGTGGCGCGCAACCGCACCACACGGTCACCGGCCAGGCGCAGGCGCGAATCCCGCAGATCCGCCTGCACGGTAGCGGCGCGCTTGGCAGCTTCGGCCTGCCGTGCCAAGGGTTTGAGTTGCTTGCCCAGCTCATCCGTTAGGTCCTGGAGGCGGTCCAGGTTAGCCTGCATGCCAGTGAGTTTGCGCTGCGCCTTCTCCTTGCGGCGACGGTGCTTGAGCACGCCGGCGGCCTCTTCGATGTAGGCGCGGCGATCCTCCGGGCGGGATTCCAGGATTTCCGCGAGCTTTCCCTGGCCAACGATGATGTGCATCTCTCGGCCGATACCGGAATCCGAGAGCAGCTCCTGGATGTCCATGAGGCGGGCCTTGGAGCCGTTGATTTCGTATTCGCTCGCCCCGTCCCGGAACATGCGCCGGGTGACGGAGACCTCCGAGTAGTCAATGGGCAGCGCACCATCGGCGTTGTCGATGGTCAGCGTGACCTCGGCACGGCCCAGGGCTTTGCGCTCGCCGGCGCCGGCGAAGATGACATCCTGCATCTTGCCGCCGCGCAGGGTCTTCGCGCTGCCCTCGCCCATGACCCAGGCCAGGGCATCAACCACGTTGGACTTACCCGAACCATTCGGCCCCACGACGGCACAGATGCCCGGTTCGAATTTCAGGTTCGTCGCAGACGCAAAGGACTTGAATCCCTTGAGCGTGAGCGATTTGAGGTGCATTTGACCTAGTTTAGCGTCAACGCCTAGCGCTCAATGAAGCCGGACTCGCCGCGCGGGTCCGCCCACTGCTCCACCACCGCGTTCACCACGCCAGGGCGGCGCGTGGTTGATGGCTCCTCTCGCAGCAGTTCAAGAAGACGCTCGCAGCCGGCGCGCGGACCCTCGGCAACAACCTGGACGCGTCCGTCCCGCAGATTTGTCGCGTGCCCGGCCAGGCCGAGCTCCAGGGCGCGCGAGCGCGTCCACCAGCGGAAGCCCACGCCCTGGACGGTGCCGTGGACGAAGGCGGTCAGGCGCTGTGCGGTGTCAGCCATTTAGTACTCCCTCAAGTTGGTGTGGTCTCCCAGATCGTGCTGGTGCTGCAGCTGGCGGCGGTCTTCCGCACTGCGGCGAGTCACCGGATCGGAGCCGTCCCAGCACTCCACGTTCTTCAGCTCCGGCAGCATGTCTCGGTGGAACACCGGGTCCACGCCCTTGCGGCGCTGCTCGTTGTAGTTCTTGAGCAGCTTGATGGCCACACCGGACAGCGGCACGATGGCCAGAATGTTGAGCAGCACCATGACGGCCGCACCGGTATCGGCCAAGTCGAAGACGGTGCCCAGCGGGGCCACCGCGCCGTAGAAGACGAAGGCCAGCACGATGATGCGGAAGGCCCACAGCACCCACTTCTTGTCAGAGAGGTATTCCACGTTGGACTCCGCAAGGTAGTAGTTACCCAGAATCGAGGAGAACGCCAGGAAGAAGAGGATGAAGGTGACGAAGTGGATGCCCCAGTCACCCACCGTGCCGGACAGGGCGTTCTGGGTCAGGGTGACGCCCTCGATGGAGTCCGAGCCAAAGGTCTCGAAGTCCGTGCCCAGCAGAATGATGAAAGCGGTAATGGAGCACACTACCAGGGTGTCGAAGTAGACGCCCAGGGTCTGCACCAGGCCCTGCTTGACCGGGTGGGACACGGTGGCCGTCGCCGCCGCGTTCGGCGCGGAACCCTCGCCGGCCTCGTTAGAGAACAGGCCACGCTGGATGCCCTTGAGCATGGCCAGGCCCAAAGTCGCACCGGCCGCCTCGCGGAAGCCAAAGGCAGAGCCGACGATGGCGACGATCATGTCCGGCACCTTGTCGAAGTTCAGGGCCACGACGATAAGGCCCACCACGAGGTAGGCCAGCGCCATGAACGGCACGATGAACTGCGTCATGGACGCAATGCGCTGCACGCCGCCGACGATGATGAGGCCGGAGACGATGACGATGGCAATGCCCACGCCGGCCTTAAACGCGGTGGAGTCCTGGCCAAAGGAGGTTGCCAGCGAGTCGGAGATGGCGTTGGTCTGGAAGGCGTTGTAGAACCAGCCGAAGGTAATGGCAATAGCCACGGAGAAGATGGTAGCCAGCGGGGTCCAGCCCAGGCCGCGGGACATGTAGTAGGCGGGGCCGCCGCGGTAGGCATCCCCCTCGCGCACCTTCCACAGCTGCGCCAAGGTGGACTCCACGAAAGCGGTGGCGCCGCCCAGAATGGCGATGATCCACATCCAGAACACCGCGCCCGGTCCACCCACGGAGATGGCTACTGCCACGCCGGCGACGTTGCCGGTGCCCACGCGCGAGGCCGCGGAGATGGTGAAGGCCTTGAAGGCGGAGATACCGCCGTAGTCGGCGTCCTCGTCGGCACCGACGCCCTTGGGCTTTTCGACGACCGCCTTGAACATGTCCGGCACCATGCGCACCTGCACCAGGGCGGTGCGGATGCCGAAGAACAGGCCTGCAGCGATGAGCAGCCACGGCAGCACGTAGGACCACAGGCTGTTGTTTATGGCACCAATCACGGTGCTAAAGATTTCTTGCATGCATAACACCCTATCGGCCCAGTCTTTCCCTGTCCTACTCGCAGGGGTGAAAACCTACCTGCGGGAAGCCACCTGGCAGCGCGGGCAGTAATGGGTACCGCGCCCGCCCAGCACCGTTTTGACCAGTTCGGTGCCGCAGCGATCACACGGCAGCCCGCCCCGACCATAGGCATGCAGCGAGCGGTCGAAGTACCCGGACTCGCCGTTGACGTTGACGTAGAGAGCGTCGAAGCTGGTTCCGCCCACGCGCAGGGCCGAGCGCATAACGTCCGCGGCGGCGCCGAGGAGAGCCACGGCATCGCGCTGGCGCAAAGTATTTGCCTTCTTACGGGGAGAAATCTGTGCCGCCCACAGTGCCTCGTCGGCGTAGATGTTGCCCACGCCGCTGACCACAGTCTGGTCCAGCAGCGCCGCCTTGACCGGGGTCTTCTTCGCGCGCATGCGCCGCGCGGTGGCGGTGACGTCGAAGGCGTCCTCGAGCGGGTCGGGCGCGATGTGCGCCATGTCCTGCCACGGCCCTACCCGCCAGTAGCCAAAGGTGCGCTGATCCACGAAACTGAGCCGGGTAGCGTCATCCAGCACCGCTACGATGCGCACGTGTGGCGAGGTGACCTCGCCGATGCGCACCTGACCGGACATGCCTAGGTGAATGAAGAGGACGTCGCGCCCCGGATCGGTGAGGTCCTCGTCGGCGAACTCCAGCCACATGAACTTTCCCCGCCGCGCCACCGCGGCGATACCTCGCCCCACCAGCAGCGCAGATAGCGGCTCGTCCTGCCCGCGGTTGGCGCGCGGGTGGAGAACATCCACGGAGGCGAAGCTACGCCCCACCACGTGAGGTGCTAGCCCGCGGCGGACGGATTCTACTTCAGGCAGCTCCGGCATCTAGCTCTCTTTGGCGGCAGTGCCCTGCACCAAAAGCGGGGTCTCCCGCAGCGCCTGGCAGGCTTCCTCGGCGGCCTGCTGCTCCGCCAGCTTCTTGTTGTGCCCGGCGCCGCGGCCCACCGTAAGCCCGGCCACGGTAGCCACCGCGCTAAAGGTCTGGTCATGTTCCGGTCCGGTGGAGGTGGCCGAATAGACCGGCATGGCCGCCTTCAGCTCCGCGCACAGCTCCTGGAGGGTGGTCTTCCAGTCCATGTGGCGCCCGGAGACCACGGCGTTGTCAATCTTGGCGGCGAACAGGTGCAGGATTACGCCGCGGGCCGCCTCGAAGCCGTGCTCGCGGTAGATGGCACCCAGGATGGCCTCGGTGGTATCGGCCAAGATGGAGTCCTTATCGCGCCCGCCGGTGGCCTGCTCGCCTTTGCCCAGCAAGATGTGCTTGCCCAGCTCGATCTCGCGGGCAATATCGGAGAGTCCGTAGCGCGAGACGATGGAGGCGCGCATCTTAGAGATGTCCGACTCCGGCCGCGACGGGTACTTCTCATAGAGCTTGGCGGCAATCGAAAGGCCCAGCACCGCATCCCCTAAGAACTCGAGGCGCTCGTTGTTGGGCAGGTAGCCGTTTTCGTTGGCAAAGGAGCGGTGCGTCAACGCCAGGCGCAGGTGCTCATCGCTGATGGTAATGCCCAGTGACTGCAGCAGTGGGGCGTGGTCGACCTCGGCATAGGCTGCGGCCAGCGCCTGCTCCCCTGTCAGCTTCTTTTTCTTGCTCATAGGAACTTCTCCAGCCCGGACCAACGCGGGTCAACGCGCTCCTCTTCGCCCGAGACACCGGTGGTGACTCCCTCCGGCGTGTCCACGTCGCAGCCATCCTCACATGTCGGCGCGAAGGGCAGGGTGAGGCCGGCCTCATCGATGACGGTCTGCAGAAGATCCAGGATGCCGTCCTTAACCTCTGGGACCTCGTCGCCGGAGCCTTCATCCTCGGCGTCGGCGGCATCGCCGCTGATGAAGGACTCATCGGCGGCAAAGACCTGGGAGACGTGCACATCCAGCGGTGGGTGCAGTTCCTTGAGGCAACGCGCGCATTCGCCGCTGAGGGTGCCGGTGACATCGGCGTCCACGAGGACTCCCGAGCCAAGCGGGGTCAAGGTGGCGTCCACCGTCAGCTCGTCGCCCTGCGGGATGGCAATCATTTCTACACCGATGCGCTCGGGGGCGGGGCCAGTCTGTACACGGTGCTCGGGCAGCGCGTCGGCGCCCTGGCTGCGGAGCAATTCCGTCACGTCGAACTTCAATGGTGAATTCATAGCGCCCACTAGCCTACCCTGTGCCCCGCCCCAGTCCCGCGCCGCGCTTCCTGCCAGTCTTCTCCCCTGTCTGTCAGGAACCTGTCCTTCAGGGCATAGCCTGGTAAAGACTTGGCTCCAGCACTCGCCAACAGGTCAACGCACACTTATCGTTGCACTGTATGAGCTTGCACACTATTAACTCGGCCGCGCTCGGCGCCACGGCACGCGACCTCGCGGTGGCCTTCCCACTGCGTTGCCTCGTTCCTGCCGTCGCGTTGGTGGCCGTAGGAATCCTGTGCCGCCGGCTCCTGAAGAAGAGTCATCCCAGCGTGTACGGCGAGGATGGTCTCAAGCTTCGAGACGTCACCGTGGCCGGCGTCCTCGCCGGCGTTGGAGTGGGAGCTGTCATGCTGCTGCCGCTGCATTTTAGCTCCACCATTATCATTTCTGCCGCCCTATTCTCCCTGCTCGCCGGGTTTATCGCGTGGGGTGCGCGCGAGCCCTATTCCGCGGTGTGCATGGTCGTGGGCGTCATGATGGCCGGCGTGGGCGCGGTGCAGGCAGCGCTGGTGCTTGCCGACGCCGCCTGGGCCCCCATCTCCCACTCGACCGCGGAGGCCCCCGGTTTTGCCACCATGTGGCTCCTCTACGCCCTGCCCGGGCTCGTCGCTTCCGGCATCGCCGTAGCACTCAGCCGCATGCCCGCTACCGATCCCTCTGCACCTGCTGAGCCTTCTGCAACTTCAGCGCCTTCTGCGCCAACCGCGCCGACTGTGCCCTCGGGAACGCCCCAGTCGCGCCGCTCCTGGGCGGCCGCCTAGGGCGGCGAGGGCGCCAAGGGGGCTCAGCCCCCCGCTTTCTCGCTTTCCCTGTTTTAGTAGTCGCGCGGTGCGCGCGGCGCGCGGCCCCCGCGCGGGCGGCTATCACCACGGGCATCACCGTAGGAGTCGCGGCTCTCGCCGTAAGCGTCGCGCGGATCGCGGGACTCGCTCCGGGAGCGAACGCCCGCACCACGGCGCAGGGCGGAACGGTCATTGTTCACCGTGCGCAGCAGGTCGGACAGGGTGGATTCGAACTCGCCCAGCTTGGCATCGACAAACTCATCGCACTCGGTGCGCAGGCGGTTGGACTCAGAGTGCGCGCTTTCGACAATGCGGTGCGCCTCCTCATCAGCGCGGCGGACCACCTCAGACTCGGAGACGAGGCGCTCCTGCTCCGCCTGGCCGGCGGCGACGGTGCGCTGGTACTCCTCGTCGGCCTGGGAGCGGGTGCGCTCGGCGTCGGCGCGGGCGTCATCGACCAGGTTGGCCGCTTCGTCCTCGGCCTTGGCCACCATCGTGGTGGAACGATGCTGAGCGTCGGCCAGCATGGCATCGGAATCCTCGCGGGCGCGGGCCAGGGTGTCATCGGCCTCCGCGTTTGCGTCGGAAATAATCGCATGGGCGCGCTCTTCGGCACCCTGCAGGATCTCGTCCTGCTTATCCAGGACGTCCTGGGCGTCATCCATTTCGACGGGGAGGGCGTTACGCAAATCGTCGAGAAGCGCAAGCATCTCGTGGCGCGGAACCATGCAGTTGGAAGTCATCGGAACGGCATACGCCTGCTCCAGGTTGCGAACAAGTTCATCAAGGGACTCAAAAACGCGGTACATGGCACCAGCCTAACCAAGGCCCACGCCACCGCCCCGTATCCCACGCGGGTGTGTACAGCGAAAACCTCCCGACGGCCGTGCCGCGGGAGGTTGAGCGTGTCAGAGTGCCGTTAGGGAGTCCGCTTAGATAACGCCCTGCGCCAGCATGGCGTCCGCAACCTTCTTGAAGCCCGCGATGTTCGCGCCGGCCACATAGTCTCCCTCCAAGCCATATTCCTTGGAGGTCTTATCAATGTTTTTGAAGATGTTGGACATGATGTCGTGCAGGCGCTGGTCGGTGTAGTCGAAGGACCAGGAGTCACGCGAGGCGTTCTGCTGCATCTCCAGCGCGGAGGTTGCCACACCACCAGCGTTGGCGGCCTTGCCCGGCGCGAAGGCCACATTGTTGTTGAGGAAGTAGTGCACGGCCTCCGGGGTGCACGGCATGTTCGCACCCTCAGCAACGTAGCGCACCTTGTTCTCTGCCAGCAGCTTCGCGGCTTCGCCGTTCAACTCGTTCTGGGTAGCGCACGGCAGGGCCACGTCTGCGGGGACCTCCCACACGTTGCCACCCGCGTGGTATTCCACGCCCTCGCCGGCTTCCTTGGCGTAGGCGGAGATGCGCTCGCGGCGGACCTCCTTGACGTCCTTAAGCAGCTCCAGGTCCACGCCGTTCGGGGTGGTGATGTAGCCGGAGGAATCAGACATGGCCACGACGGTGCCGCCCAGCTGTTGGACCTTCTCCGCTGCGTAGATAGCCACGTTGCCGGAACCGGAGACAATAACCTTGGCGCCATCGAAGGACTCCCCGTGGGTCTTCATCATCTCGGAAGTCAGGTACACCAAGCCGTAGCCGGTGGCCTCGGTACGCACGAGGGAACCGCCCCAGGTCAGGCCCTTGCCGGTGAGCACGCCGGACTCGTGTTTGTTCTCCAGCCGGCGGTACTGGCCAAAGAGGTAGCCAATCTCGCGGCCGCCCACGCCGATGTCACCGGCTGGGACGTCGCGGTACTCACCAATGTGGTTGTGCAACTCCGTCATAAAGGACTGGCAAAAGCGCATGACCTCGGCATCAGACTTGCCTTTCGGGTCGAAGTCGGAGCCGCCCTTGCCACCGCCGATGGGCAGGCCGGTGAGGGAGTTCTTAAAGATCTGCTCGAAGCCGAGGAACTTGATGATGCCCAGGTTCACGCTGGGGTGGAAGCGCAGGCCGCCCTTGTAGGGGCCGAGCGCGGAGTTGAATTGGACGCGGAATCCGCGGTTGACCTGAATATCGCCCTTGTCATCGACCCACGGCACGCGGAAGATGAGCTGGCGTTCCGGCTCGCACAGGCGCTCGACCAAGCCGTAGTCAGCGTAGTGCGGGTCCTTGTTGAGGACGATCTTGAGCGAATCCAGTACCTCAGACAGGGCCTGGTGGAATTCCGGCTCACCCGCATTGCGTTTGAGGAGCTTGCTGTAATAGTCAGAAATCTGCTGGTCGATGGACATTGCGATCCTTCCATGCTGCGGTAGCCTCGGGACCACCGCGTGAGTCAATGAACACCGATTAGTTTTCTATCAATTGACCTAAATCGCAAGACGTGCGTACTAATTTCTTCCTCGCTCCCAGCTCAGCGCCCTGAAATTAAGCCACCGGATACGGCCCCATATACTCGTGGGCATGCGCATTCTCGTTGCCCCAGACTCGTTTAAAGGCACCGCCACCGCCGCTGAAGCCGCCGCCGCGATTGCGTTGGGCGTGCGGCGCGCGTTGGCAGGTCCCTTCCCTGACGCGACCGTGACCACCCTCCCCATGGCCGATGGCGGGGAGGGCACCGCGGAGGTCCTCGCCAGCGCCGCCGTGGCCCGGCGCGGCACCCCGGGACAGACCATCACCTTGCCCACCACCGACGCCGTGGGCCGACTCACTGAGGCCAGCTACGTACTTGTCGGCGACGAGGCATTTATCGACGTCGCGGCGGCGACCGGCCTGCCCGCCGTGGCCGATGCCCTAGACCCCCTCCACGCCGATTCCTACGGCACGGGCGTGCTCATCGCCGACGCCGAGGCCCGGGGCGCGCGCCGCATCACGCTGGGACTGGGCGGCACCGCCAGCATCGACGGCGGCCTGGGCATCCTGGCGGCACTCGGGGCGGCGGCGCACGACGCGCGCGGGTATGCACTCCCCAAGGGCGGCGCACCCCTGGTGCGCCTCGACCACATCGACACCGCCCAGCTCAACATGAAGGCCGGCATGTTGGACTACACGCTGGTGACTGATACCCGCGCAGTCCCCGTGCAGGCAGCCACCATGTACGGCCCCCAGAAAGGCGCCGAGGGCGAACAGGTGGCCCTCCTCGCCGGAGCGATGTTGCAGCTCTGTGAGGTCACCGGCACGGATCCTGAGGCGCCGTTCATGGGCGCGGCCGGAGGCGTGCCGATTGCGCTGAGCTGGCTCTCGCGCACCCTGTGGGGGAACGAGGAGCACTGCGAAGTCGTGCCGGGCGGGCACTTCGTGGCTGACGCGCTCGGCCTGCCCGAGCGCGTGGCCGAGGCGGACCTCGTCATTACCGGCGAGGGGCGCTTTGACGAGCAGTCCCTGACCGGCAAGGTGGTGGGCACCGTGGCAGAAATCGCCGCGGAGCCCACGGGGGCGGACACCCCCACCCGCCTGGGCATCATCGCCGGCTCCGTCACGGACGACACCCCGGACAGCGCGCTGGTGCAGCAGCTTGAGCCAGCAGACCCAGCAGGCCGAGCAGACACTGTGGCGCAGCAGCTAAGCGACGCCGCCGCGCGCCTCACCGAGGATTTCATTCAGTCCCTGCCCCGCGGCTAGGCACTCCCCCGATGTGTCACCGCCTAGGGGTTAACCTGCACCGCCCACGGGAAGATGGCGGGGCGCTCATAGGCCACCTCATCCTCGAGCAAAACGTGGTCCTTCGGTAGCACCGCGTGCGGTGTGAGCAGGCGCGAGAGCACCATGGTGAGCTGGTTGACAGACCCGGTGACCCCCGCGACTTCAATGGCATAGCGGTGCACGTGTGCACCCTCGAGGTCGCGGTCCTCATGCTCGTCGCGGTAGGTCTGGCGCAGCTGCTCCTCCAGCCCCTCCGGAATCGTGGGCTCCGCCACGCGAGTAACGTCGGCGGAGGCTAGCGAGCCGTTGTCCACGAGCCTGTGCGTTGCGGTCGAAAAGATTTCGGCCACCCGTTCCGCGTGATCATCCGGCACTAAAACGTCAAACTGAATCATTGGCATGAAGGTAACCCTACCCTAAGTTAAAGGATGAGGACTATGGCAGATCCCACAGTTAACCCGGCGCTCGCGCACCTGCTCACGGACGGCTCGGTCGACCTGAGCTGGCAGCGCGCCTTCTATGAGGACCTGCACGCTCACCCGGAGCTCTCCCACGAGGAGGAGCGCACCGCCAGGCGCATCCAGGAGCAGCTGAAGTCCTACGACTGCGAGGTGGTCACGGGCATCGGCGGCTTTGGCATGGTGGCCATCTTCCGCAACGGCGACGGCCCCACTGCACTGATGCGCGCGGACTTCGACGGCCTGCCGGTGACTGAGGAAACCGGCGTCGAGTTCGCCGCCACAAACGGCGCAATGCATGCCTGCGGGCACGACGTCCACACCACAGCGCTGCTGGGCGCCTGCGCGCTGATCGACGCCCACCGGGAGGCCTGGCAGGGCACCTTCCTGGCCCTCTTCCAGCCCGCCGAGGAATCCTCCATGGGCGCGAAGTACATGGTGGCGGACAAGCTCACCGAGCGCGTGCCGAAGCCCGACGTGTGCCTGGGTCAGCACATCATGCCCGGCCCCGCCGGCCAGGTCCAGTCCATCGCCGGCCCCATCTTGGCCGGTTGCGATTCACTGCGCATCCACATCACCGGCCGCTCCGCGCATGCCTCCATGCCGCACGAGGCGATCGATCCGTCTTATGTCGCCGCCATGGTGGTCACCCGCCTGCAGGCCATCGTGGGCCGCGAGGTTGCCCCGCACGATTTCTTCGTCATCTCCGTCGGCGAGCTTCATTCAGGCGACAAGAACAACATTATCCCGGGCAGTGCCGAGCTGGTCCTCAATACCCGCTACTACAAACCCGAACTGGCCCAGCGCGTCTACGCCTCCCTAGAGCGCATGGTGCGCGCGGAGTGCGTGGCCTCCGGCTGCCCGGCCGAGCCCACCTTTGAGTACTACGCACATGGAGAGGTCACCGATAACGACGAGGCTGTGCACGGCACCGTGCGCGCCGCCTTCGATGACGTTTTTGGGGAGCTATCTGTCCCAGCGGAACCCGCCACCGTTTCGGAGGATTTCTGCTATCTCCCGCAGGCCTGGGGCGTGCCGTACAACTTCTGGTTTGTCGGCTGCACCCCAGAGGATCAACTCAATAATCCGCCGGTCAATCACCAATCCACGTTCCTGCCGGACTACGCCCCCACGATGGACTCCGCCACCCGCGCGAGTGCTGCCGCAGCCCTGTCGTTCCTGGGGCGCGCCGCGGGCTAATTCGGCACCACCGCTGGGGCCTCTCACCTCCCTGCAGGCCGTGCCTGAACTAGATATTCTTGGGAATTGGATTTTGTTTTCCGCTCAACTGTAAGGACTTTTCATGAGCCAGCCTCAGCATTCCGATTTTCAGACCGCTGTTCCCGCGCACGTTCGCGCAGCTGCCGGCGTCACCCCGCCTTCTGCCTCGAACCGCAAGTTCTGGTCGGGCTTGTCTTCCTCCGTCATGGAGCAGATCGCCGATAATTGGGAGGCCACCCGCCGCGCCTACGCGGCCGCACGCCAGCAGCACTACTTCTCTGCTGAGTTCCTGCAGGGCCGCGCGCTGCTCAACAACCTGACCAACGTCGGTTTGGTCGATGACGCCCGCGCCGCCGCGCAGGCCGCCGGCCACGAGCTGGCAGATATTCTCGAGGCCGAGCACGATGCCGCGTTGGGCAACGGTGGCCTGGGCCGCCTCGCCGCGTGCTTCCTCGACTCCGCCGTGACCCAGGACTACCCGGTAACCGGCTACGGCCTGCTCTACCGCTACGGCCTGTTCCGCCAGAGCTTTGACAACGGCTTCCAGCACGAGGAACCGGATGCCTGGATGGAAAACGGCTATGACTTTGTCATTCGCCGCGCCTCCGAACAGCGCCTGGTCCACTTCGACGACATGGATGTGCGCGCCATCCCCTATGACATGCCGATCACCGGCTACGGCACCGACAACGTGGGCACCCTGCGCCTGTGGAAGTCTGAGCCCATCAACGAGTTCGACTATGACGCGTTTAACTCCCAGCGCTTTACCGAGGCCATCGTGGACCGCGAGCGCGTCATGGATATCTGCCGCGTCCTCTACCCCAATGACACCACGTACGAGGGCAAGGTCCTCCGTGTGCGTCAGCAGTACTTCTTCGTCTCTGCGTCGCTGCAGCAGATGATTGACAACTACATTGAGCACCACGGCGAGGACCTCACCGGCTTTGCCACGTACAACTGCATCCAGCTCAATGACACCCACCCGGTGCTTGCCATCCCGGAACTGCTGCGCCTGCTTCTCGACGATCACGGGATGGGCTGGGACGAGGCCTGGAAGGTGGTCACCGAGACCTTCGCCTACACCAACCACACGGTCCTGGCAGAGGCCCTGGAGAGCTGGGAGGTCTCCATCTTCCAGAAGCTGTTCTGGCGCATCTGGCAGCTGGTGGAGGAGATCGACCGCCGCTTCCGCGAGGACATGGCGCAGCGTGGGCTCGACCAAGACCGCATCGACTACATGGCTCCGGTCTCCGACGGACAGGTCCACATGGCCTGGATCGCCTGCTACGCCGCCTACTCCATCAACGGTGTGGCAGCACTGCACACCGAGATCATCAAGGCCGATACCCTCTCCGAGTGGCACGAGCTGTGGCCGGAGAAGTTCAACAACAAGACCAACGGCGTCACCCCGCGCCGCTGGCTGCGTATGTGCAACCCGCGCCTGTCCGCGTTGCTGACGGAGCAGGCTGGCTCCGATGACTGGGTTACCGACCTCACACAGTTGGCCAAGCTCGCCCCGCTGGCTGAGGACGAGAAGGTCTTGCGCCAGCTCATCAACATCAAGCGCGCCAACAAGCAGGACTTCGCCACCTGGATCGAGTCCCATCAGAACGAGACGGTCGATCCGGACTCCATTTTCGACGTCCAGATCAAGCGCCTCCACGAGTACAAGCGCCAGCTCATGAACGCGCTGTACATCCTGGACCTCTACTTCCGCATCAAGGTCGATGGCGAATCCGTGCCGAAGCGTACCTTCATCTTCGGCGCCAAGGCCGCCCCGGGCTACGTACGCGCCAAGGCCATCATCAAGTTCATTAACACCGTCGGCGAGCTGGTCAACAACGATCCGGCGACCAAGGACACTCTGCACGTGGTCTTTGTGGAAAACTACAACGTCTCCCCTGCCGAGCACATCATCCCGGCAGCGGACGTCTCCGAGCAGATTTCGGTGGCCGGCAAGGAGGCCTCCGGTACCTCCAACATGAAATTCATGATGAACGGCGCTCTCACCCTGGGCACCATGGACGGCGCCAACGTGGAGATCGTGGAGGCCGTTGGCGAAGAGAACGCCTACATCTTCGGCGCCCGCAACGAGGAGATCCCGCAGCTGCGCGCCGAGTACAACCCGGGCGAGCTCTACAACTCCGTGCGCGGCCTATCCCGCGTGCTCGATGCCTTCACCGACGGCACCCTGGGTGCGGAAAACACCGGCATGTTCGGTGACCTGCGATCCTCCCTGCTCGATGGCTTCGGCGAGGACGCTCAGGACACCTACTACGTCCTGGGTGACTTCGCGGACTACCGCGAGACGCGTGACCGCATGGCCGCCGATTATGACGCGGACGAGCTGGCTTGGGCCAAGAAGGCTTGGCTGAACATCTGCTACTCCGGCCGCTTCTCTTCCGACCGCACCATCGCGGACTACGCCAACGAGGTCTGGAAGCTGGCCCCGACACCTATCTCAGCCAAGTAGTATCTCTGCCTCCCTAGGGGAGCATCGCATGAGGGCGGTTGCCATCAACCGCCCCTTTTTTCAGCTCTTCCCGTGAGCCGGCCTAAGAACGGTACAGTAAAATCAACAAGCGCCGCCGCGGCCTCTCAAGCGAGGCAGCGGCGGCGCTGTTGTTCCGAAGGAAGTGTGACTTACTTCTGCTGGACGGCCAGACCGAGCTGGTGAACCTGAATCATGTTGGTGTTGCCAGAGATTCCCGGAGGAGTACCAGCGATAACGACAATCATGTCGCCTTCCTCGTACTTATCCATGCCTAGCAGCGCCTCATCGATGGCTTCCATCATGTCATCGGTGGACTTGACCTCAGGGCTCAGGAAGGTCTCTGCACCCCAGGTCAGGGCCAGCTGCGAGCGAACGGCCGGGTGCGGGGTGAACGCCAGCAGCGGCAGCTGGGAGTGCAGACGGGCCACGCGCTTAGCAGTGTCGCCGGAGGTGGTGAAGGCGACGATAGCCTTGGCGTTGAGGCGCTCTGCAATATCACGTGCGGAGTAGGAGACCACACCACGCTTGGTGCGCGGCACGTGGGTCAGCGGCGGAACGGAGCTGCCCTTCTCGGCGTGCTGCACAATCTTGGACATCGTGCGCACAACGTTCTGCGGGTCGATACCCACGGAGGTCTCGCCGGAGAGCATGACGGCATCTGCGCCGTCGAGCACAGCGTTGGCCACGTCGGAAGCCTCTGCACGGGTCGGGCGCAGATTGGAAATCATGGAATCCAGCATCTGGGTTGCCACGATGACCGGCTTAGCGTTCTCGCGAGCGATCTGGATGGCGCGCTTCTGGAACAGCGGAACCTGCTCCAGCGGCACCTCCACGCCGAGGTCACCACGGGCAATCATGATGGCGTCGAAGGCCAGCACGATGGACTCGAGGGCATCGACAGCCTCCGGCTTCTCCAGCTTGGCAATAACCGGAACGCGGCGGCCTTCCTCATCCATAATCTCGTGGACCTTGTCCACATCCGCTGGGGAGCGGACGAAGGACAGGGCGACGATGTCAACACCAAGCTTCAGGGCGAAGCGCAGGTCAGCGATGTCCTTCTCCGACAGGGCCGGCACGGAGATGTCCATGCCCGGCAGGGACACGCCCTTGTTGTTGGAAACCGGGCCACCCTCGGTGACCTCACAGATGACGTCGTTGCCTTCGACTTCCTTGCACACGACGGCGACCTTGCCATCGTCGATCAGCAGGCGGTCGCCCGGCTTGGCGTCCTTGGCCAGGCCTTTGTAGGTGGTGGAGACACGGTCGTGGGTGCCTTCGATGTCATCGACGGTGATGCGGACGATTTCTCCGTCCTTCCACATCTCCTCACCGTTGACGAAGCGACCCAGACGGATCTTCGGACCCTGAAGGTCAGCCAGGACGCCCACGGCGTGGCCGGTTTCATCGGTGGCTTCGCGGACCCAGCGGTAGTTCGCTTCGTGATCTGCGTGGTCGCCGTGAGACATGTTCAGACGTGCGACGTCCATACCTGCCTCAACCAAGCCCAGGATTCCCTCCTTGCTTGCCACAGCGGGACCCAGAGTACAAACGATTTTGGTTCTTCTATCCAACATGGAATGCCTTACTCACATCGGGAGCTTCTAACGGTTCCCAAACTACCCCTCTTCGCTGGTCTCGGCTACTGAATAACGCAATTGGATCGTTTCCAGCGGCTCTTATGGCCCGGCCAAAGCAAACAAACACGCCACCACATTTCGGTCACAAACGGGCGTGACCGGGCATGTCTGGGCTTATGGGGCAGTGCTGGCCGACGCCTCCCCCCGCCCACTCCAGGCCCTTAAAAAAGTTCTGTGATCCGGGCTACTCTCCCCTTCCCAGGGGCTAGCGCGGGGTCGTTTGGGCGGCGTCGGTGTCCTCCACGTTGCTCGGATCCACCTCGGCCGGAGTCTCCTGCCCCTTCGGAAGTCTGAAGTACACGATGAGGGCCACCACACAGCAGACCACGGAGACAATGACGTTGACGCGCAGTCCGAAGATGTGGGTGGCTTCGTCGGCGCGCATGTTCTCCACAAAGAAGCGGCCCAACGTATAGCCGGCGACATAGAGGGCGAAGACGCGCCCGTGGCCCAGCTTCCACGCCTTGTGTGCCCATAGGAGGAAGAGGCAGACCGCAACGTTCCACAGCAGCTCGTACAGGAACGTCGGGTGCACCGAGAACAGGACCTCACCGGTAGAGCGGCCACTGATGGGCGCGTAGTCACCGTTGGCGTTGACGCGATTGTAGATGTCCAGCGCCCACGGCACGTCCGTCTCTCGCCCGTAGAGCTCCTGATTAAACCAATTGCCCAAGCGCCCGATGGCCTGCGCCAGGATGAGCCCGGGCGCCACGGCGTCCGCGAACGGGCCCAGCGGGATGCGCTTGACCTTAAACATCACCCACAAGGCAATTGCACCCAGCGCCACGGCACCCCAGATGCCCAAGCCGCCGTTAGTGATCTTGAGAGCATCGATGGGATCACACGTGGAACAGAAGTACTTATCGTTGTCCGTGATGACGTGGTAGAGGCGCCCGCCCACGATGCCGGCGGGGATCACCACGATGGCCGCGTCCCACACCACGTCCGCGTTGCCGCCGCGGGCGGTGTAGCGCCGCACTGTCATCCACATCGCGACGAGAATGCCGGCGATGATGCACAGGGCGTAGGCACGAATCGGCAGCGGTCCAAGGTGCCACACGCCTTGTGGCGGGGAGGGAATGTTAGCCAGGTTGTAAATCTGCACGAAAAATAGTGTGCCTGAAAAGTACAACTTCGACAACGCACGCGCAGTGCGGCGGCGCTCGTGTGGCTTAAGAGGTCTTGCGCGACGGGCAGGCCGGGTGCTGACCGGCGGCCACCAGCGAGCGCGCCAGCGCCATCGGGTCCTGCGCCGCCATCACGGATTCCCCCACCATGATGGCATCCGCCCCGTGCGCGGCGTAGGACAGCACGTTGCGCGGGTTGTTAACCCCTCCCACTGCAATCCGCGTGATGGATTCCGGAAGCCCCGGGGAGATAGTAGAAAAGGCCTCCCGATGAATAGCATCAGAGGCCAAAGACCATGCATTGACGGCCACGACGGTTCCACCCGCCTTAATCACCCGATCCACCTCGGCGCAGTTGCGCACCTCCAGGATCGCGGTCATGCCTAAGGATTCCACCCGGTCCAGCAGCGACTCCAGGCGGGCCTGATCCAGCAGCTCCACCTGCAAAGGAATGGCGTCGGCGCCATAGCAGCGGGCCTCGTGGATCTGATAGGGGTCGACGATGATGTCGCGGCAGATCATCGGTAGATCCACCGCAGCCCGTGCCACCCGCATGTCCTCGAGCGAGCCGTGGAAACGCCGCCGGTCCGTCTGGCAGGCCATGAGGTGGACGCCGGCTTCCTCAAGATCGTGCGCCATTGTGGCCACCGAGTGCGGGCTGGACAGGTGCGCAATTTCCCCGGCATAGGGAACCGCGCGCTTAATTTCGGTGATGATGGAGCACCCGGGGCGCAACAACGCGGCGGCGGCATCGCGGGGTGCCTCCATGTCCCGGGAGCGCGCCTTGACCTCCTTAAAGGACACGCGGGCTTCGCGCGCGGCGACGTCGGCAAGCACGCCTGCTACAAGATGGTCAACAGCGATCGGGGTGGGCATCAGCACCTCCCTCCGGAAGGGAAACTCACAAGGGCGACATGGATGGCGATTGAGATCACACTTAGGCTAGCGCGCGCACGGCCCACACCGGAAATCCGGGGGCAGGCGGAGTGCCTACTCACGGCCAGCGGGGCCGTCCGTGCGCGGGGCCACCGTATCGGTCGGATCAATGTCCGCGTCCAGCGCATCCCACATCACGCGCCCGGAATCCTGCGAATTCTCCAAGTCCTCGTGGAGGCGCTCTTGGCGCACCGCCGGCGTCTCGTACTTTGCCGAACGTGGCTTGTCAGTGCCCGGGTTGCTGGCCACCATCACCGCGCCGAACAAGGCCACGGCAGCCCCCACAAGGGCCACCGCCGGACCGGCAGCCTGCGTATCGGCGCTGAGCACCGAGGCCCAGTCGGAGATGGACGTCGCATCCACCGACGTATCGTTCGTGCCGCCCTGCAGAAGCTCCTGGGCGCGCTCGGCCGCAGGGCCGGCGGTGAACAGCGTAAGCGGGCGCCATGCCACGCCCGCCGCGGCGAGGGCCGTCAAGCCGGACACGATCCGCCGGGCGGTGCGCCGCACCGCCAGCGCTGCAACGCTGCCCGCCAGAATCACCACGGTCAACGCGATGAGCTCGAGGGACCACAGCGAGCCGGACAGCTCCGCCACGCTGGATCCGGCCTTGTCATCCTCCACCGCAGCCTTTACCCACGTCATGCGGGAGGACAGCCACAGCACAATGGCGCCCACCAGCATCAGAATCGGCCCTATGCGCCTAGCCATTGGCATCATCTCCCAACAAGTCATCGGCATCGAAACAGGTGCGGTCCCCGGTATGGCAAGCGCCCCCTGACTGCCGCACGGTCAGCAAGATGGTATCGCCATCGCAATCGAGGCGCACCCCGCGCACTTCCTGGGTATGTCCTGAGGTCAGCCCCTTGATCCAGTACTCCTGCCGGGACCGGGAGTAGTAGGTCCCGCGGCGCGTTGCCAGCGTGTACGCCAGGGCATGGTCATCCATCCAGGCCAGCATGAGAACCTCACCGGTCTCGGCCTGGACCACGGCGGGGACCAGTCCGGCCGCGTTGCGCTTCAGTCGCGCGGCTATCTCGCGGTCGAGCTCATACGTGCCTACCAGCTCCGCAGCCGTGGCGTTGTCAGTCATGCGCGCACCTCGTAGCCGGCCGCATTGAGTTCCTGCTTGACGGCGGAGATTTCTACCTCACCGAAGTGGAAGATGCTGGCTGCCAGTACGGCATCCGCGCCGGCGGCGATGGCCGGCGGGAAGTCTGCGGCTGAGCCCGCCCCACCGGAGGCGATGACAGGGACAGACACCACCTCGCGCACGGCGGTGATGAGCTCGATGTCGAAGCCTTTCTTCGTGCCGTCGCCGTCCATCGAATTGAGCAGGATTTCACCGACTCCCAATTCTTCCCCGCGGCGCGCCCACTCCACGGCGTCCAAGCCTGCCGCCTGCGTGCCGCCGTGCGTGGTGACCTCGAATCCGCTGGGATAGTCGGCCGCGCGGCGGGCGTCCACGGAAAGCATGATGCATTGCGAGCCAAACACGTCCGCCAGCTCACGCAGCAGCTCCGGCCGCGCGATGGCGGAGGAATTCACCGAGACCTTGTCGGCCCCGGCGTGCAGCAATTCCCGCACGTCCTCAACGGAGCGCACGCCTCCGCCCACGGTGAGCGGGATGAAGACCTGGTCGGCCGTGCGCTTGACCACGTCAAGCATGGTTCCCCGCCCGTCCTTGGAGGCGGAGACATCCAAAAAGGTGAGTTCATCGGCGCCCAGCTCGTCGTAGCGGGCGGCCAGCTCAACCGGGTCCCCGGCATCGCGCAAGTTATCAAAGTTGATGCCCTTGACCACTCGTCCGTGGTCGACATCGAGGCACGGGATCACGCGCACGGCAAGCGCCATGATGACTCTCCCCTCTATGGGATCTGTGGGATTGGGAAACAGGAAGCGGCTATTTGCAGACGCGAGAGGCTAGCACCGTTAGCGGCGCCCGCGCGGGTTGCGGGCGATGGCGTCCAGGATGGTGTCATGGACCTGCGGGGTGCCCGCGACCAGGCCCTTCGACGCCGCAGTCCACTCGTTACCGTCGGGGTCGCTCACTCGCCCGCCAGCAGACTTGATGATGAGTGCGCCGACGGCGTTGTCCCACGGATGCGGCGAAAAGTTCACCGCTCCGTCGAAAACACCCTGGGCCACAAAGGCGTTATCCAGGCCCACGGAGCCGGTCATGCGCGGGCGCAGGCCGGTCTCCCGCAAGTCGTCGAAAAGCGCGGTGGGCAGATGCGACGAGCAGCCGACGTGGCCGCGCCCCTCATCGAATCCGAGGGCCCCTTCCCCACCTCCGAAGCCGGTGGCGGGTCCACCGCTCGAGCGCAGCGGCATGCCTTCTGCGGCCACCACGCGCCGGCCCAGCAGCGGAAAGTCCGCGACCGCCACGACCGGCTTGGACTCGTGCAGCAGCGAAACCAGGATGCCGCAGCAGGGGTTGCCGGCGGAGTAGTTAGCGGTGCCGTCAACCGGGTCGACGACCCATACGGTCTCCTCCAGGCTGCCGCCGGATTCCTCGCCGTAGACGGGGATGCCGGTCAGCTGGGTCAGTGTCTGGCGCAGGTGCTGCTCAATCTGGAGGTCGACCTCCGTGGCAAAGTCGCCCTCACCCTTAAACCGGGCGGGCGGGGCGCCTAGGCCGGAGCGGAAGAGGTCATCGACCTGGTCCACGACCGCTTCAGCGAAGGCGACGAGTTCCCGCGGATCCGACAGTCCGCCGTGTCCACCGGCCTGGGAAGCCTGGGAAGCCTGAAAAGCATTGTCTGACATGGCTTAGACCTCCTCGATCGGGTCAATGTAGTCCTCGGCCGGCAGCGGGGTGACCTCGGAGACTGCGGCCAGTGCATCCTCCATGCTGAAGCGCTTCTCATACAGCGCTGTGCCCACAATGGCGGAGTCGATTCCCTCGTTCTCGTACAGGGCGAGAGTGCGGAGATCCTCCAGGGTGGAAATTCCCCCGGAGGCGGTGATTGCGGCGTCGGTCGCCGCAGCAACCTCACGCAGCAGCTCGAGGTTCGGGCCTTTCAGCGTTCCATCCTTGGACACATCAGTGACCACGAAGCGCGTGCATCCCGCGGAGTCGAGGCGCTCGAGCACCTCCCACAAGTCTCCCCCGTCGGAGACCCACCCATTGCCCTGGGTACGCCACTCGCCGTCGACCTCACGCACCGCCAAATCCACCGCGATGCGGTCCCCGTGTTCCGCCAGCACGCGGGCGATCCATTCCGGGTTCTCCAGCGCGGCGGTGCCGATGTTCACGCGGCGCGCGCCAGTGGCCAGAGCCCGGGCCAGGGATTCATCGTCCCGAATCCCGCCGGTCAGCTCCACCTGTAGATCGACGCTCGTGGTGATCTCCGCGAGCAATTCATGGTTGGAGCCGCGGCCGAAGGCGGCGTCCAGATCCACCGCATGCAGCCACGTCGCGCCCTGGGACTGCCAGGTCAGGGCCGCCTCACGCGGGGAGCCATAGGACTTCTCGGTTCCGGCCTCGCCTTGGTCCAGGCGGACCGCCTGGCCATCGACGACGTCGACCGCGGGCAACACTGTAAAGCTCATGGTGTGTAGTCTACCTTTCGGAAAATCCGGGTCAACGAATGCAACAGAGCATTCTGCCACGCTTTTAGAGCGTTGCGATCCAGTTCTTCAGCAACTGTGCGCCCACGTCCCCGGACTTTTCCGGGTGGAACTGGGTGGCCCACAGTGTCTCATTATCCACGGCGGCCACGAAGCGGTCCCCGCCGTAGTCCGCCCACGCCACCTTAGGCGGCTCGGTAATTTCAGTGTCGAGCTCCCAGCGGCGCGCGGCGTAGGAGTGGACGAAGTAGAACCGGTCCTCGGGGTCGATGTCCGCGAACATCCGGCTGTTGTCGGGGATGTCCACCGTGTTCCACCCCATGTGCGGCAGTATGTCTGCGTGCAGCTTTTCGACGCTTCCCGGCCACTCACCGCATCCGGCGGTCTCCACGCCGTGCTCGGCGCCCGAATCGAAGAGGACCTGCATGCCCACGCAGATGCCTAGGACCGGCCGCCCACCGGCCAGACGCTGGCCAATAATGCGCGGGCCCTGCACGGCTTTGAGGCCCTCCATGCAGTGCGCGAAGGCGCCCACGCCGGGTACCAGGAGGCCGTCCGCCTCCACGGCCACGGCCGGATCCTGGGTCACGGTGACGTCTGCGCCCACGCGCTCGAGGGCGCGCACGGCGGAGCGCACGTTTCCCGCGCCATAATCCAGCAGCGCGATCTTCTTTACTGTCATGTAACTAGGCCTTTCGCTGTCGAATCCTGCGGAGTCGGGTTTTAATATCGTTGGTCTCGCTCACGCGAGTCTTGCCAAGCGCTCGGTCTGCCAGCGTCATGAGCAGGCCCAGCGCGATGATGGCAGCGCCGGTGGCAAACGCCCCGTCGTATCCGGTCAGTGCCACGACCCCGCCCAGGACCGTGGAGCCCAGACCCGTGCCGCCGTCGTAGAAGATGTTCCACACCGCCGAGCCTTCAGACAGCCGCTCACGCGGAAGCCGGTCAAACATGGACAGCAAGGCCTCGTTCTGGACAATGCCGAAGCCCGCGCCGTAGAGAACGGCGCCCAGCACCAGCCACCACACCGGCCACTGCTGATTCAGCACCGCGGCAATGAGCCCCACGCCGACGACGGTGAAGGCCTGTGCCGGGATCATCAGCGTGCCAGGTTGGCCCGCGCGGTCTGCCACCACGCCGGCAATGTAGCGGGCGATCATGCCGGATCCGCCGATGACGGAGAGCATGAGTCCGCCCAAGACGGCGCCGCGCTCCGGGTCGAGCTCTCGCACAGCCGGAGAGATAAAGTTCGAGGCCACGCCGTAGCTCACCGAGAAGCTCGTGAGCGCCAAAGCCGGCACGAGGACAAGCTTCCACATGGGTGCGCGCGGCGTAGTATCCGCGGGGTCCGACGAGCCCAGCGGCGCCGCCTTAATCTTGGGCACCAGCACGCTTGTGGCAAAACCCAGCAAGCCTAGGGCCGCGGCCAGCAGGTATACGGCGTTATACCCCACTGCCCCAGCGATGGCCACGCCGACCGGCAAGAAGGCCATCTGGGCAGCGCCGACGCAGAGGCCGAAAATGCCGGTGGCCTTGCCCAGCAGGCGGCGAGGAGAAATTTCGCCGATGAGGGCGCTTTCTGAGACGGTCAGTGCGCCAAAGCCGATGCCGCGCAGCGCGGAGAAGCCTAGGGCGATCGGGGCGGCGTCGCCCAGCATATGCCCCAAGGCCGGAACGCCCAGCAGCAACGCAGACATGGCCATGACCGGCCGGTATCCCCACTGGCGCAACAGCATCGGCGTCAGCATCTGCGTGAGCACCGTGGCCAGCATGAACACACCCGTCGTCGCGCCCGCCAGAGTAGCGGTGCCACCGGCGTCTAGAACCGCCAGCGGCACCACGGGCAGCAGCACCGACCACGCGCCGAAGGCGGAGACGACCGCAATCATCGTCTCCTTGAAGCCGGCTACCGCCCACACGCTCTTTGGGTTCGTGGAAGCCGTGCCGCTCATTTCGCCGCCGTCCCTGCAGAGAAGATGTCCAGCAACCAGGCCAGCGCCGCTGCGACCGTCACTGCGGCCAGCACGCCGGCGACCACGGTCATGAACTTAGAGCCGTTCTGATAGGCGGACCAGGCGCCGCCCACCAGTAAACCGGCAACGAGGAAAAGTACGAGAACCAAGATATTCATTGTGGTTTAGAGTGCTCCCTTCGTCGACGGAATGCCAATTATGCGCGGATCGCGCTCAGTTGCCTGACGCAGTACGCGGGCCACAGCCTTGTACTCGGCCTCGGTGATGTGGTGCGGGTCGCGCCCGTAGCGGACATTGACGTGCAGAGTCGTGGCCGAGTGGGTGGCAAAAGTTTCAAAGAAGTGCCGGTTGATCACCGTGGCGTAGTGCCCGCCGATGACCTGCCACTGCAGATTCTCCGGCTCCCCATTCATGACAAAGTATGCGCGCCCGGAAATATCCACGACGGCCTCCACCAGGGTCTCATCCATGGGCAACAGCTGGGAACCGAAGCGGCGGATGCCCGCCTTATCCCCCAACGCCTCCCGGAAGGCTTGGCCCAGGACAATCGCGGTGTCCTCCACGGTGTGGTGAGCGTCAATCTCCACATCGCCCTCCGCGCGGACGGTGAGGTCGAAAGCGCCGTGCGTGCTCAGCGCGGTCAGCATGTGGTCGAAGAACGGCAGACCGGTGGAGATATCAGCCTGGCCGGTTCCGTCCAGGTTGATCTCCGCTACGATCCTGGTTTCCGCCGTAGCGCGTTCAACGCGGCCCTTTCGGACGCTGGGCGAATAGTCCTGAGTAGTGGCTCCGTCGACACTCATCGTCGTGCTCTCCTCCTTCGCAGATGTGGGGATGTGCGGCACGCACGTGCGAAGCCGCTGCTTCGCTAGTGCACCATGTCTACTGTATCCGCTAGCGCTTGCGCCGCAGAAAGGAAGGCATCGTTTTCTTCCGGCAGCCCAACCGTGGCGCGCAGCAGGCCCGGTACCCCGTTATCCCGGATCAAAACGTCGCGGTCCAGGAACTGCTGCCACACCACATGCGGGTCCGTAAAGCGGCCAAAGCACACGAAGTTCGACTCGCTAGGTACCACGTAATACCCCAGCTCACGCAGGCGTTCCACCACGCGGTCCCGCTCGGCGGAGAGCTTCGCCACGGTGCGCAGGGTATCTTCCTTGTGCTCGAGCGCCACGATAGCGGCGGCCTGGGTGAGCACCGAGAGGTGATACGGCAGGCGCACCAGCATGACGGCCTCTACGAACGCCGGGTCCGCCACGAAGTAGCCCAGGCGCGCGCCTGCGAAGTCGAAGGCCTTCGACATCGTGCGGGATACCACCAGCTGTGTAGGGTACTTCTCCAGCAGCGTGGTGGCGGACGGGGAGGCGGAAAATTCCATGTAGGCCTCGTCCACGATGACGATGCCCGGCGCGGCCTGCACTATCTTTTCCACCAGCTCCAGCTGGGTAACGTCCCCCGTGGGGTTGTTCGGCGTGGTGATGAAAATGACGTCCGGGCGGTGCTCTGCCACGGCAGCCAGCGCAGCATCTTCATCGATGCGGAAGTCCGCATCGCGCGGGCAGGCGAGAAATTCGGTCTGCGTTCCGGCGCTGAGAATGGGGTGCATGGAATAGCTCGGCGTAAACCCCAGCGCCGTGCGCCCCGGGCCGCCGAAGGCCTGGAGCAGCTGCTGGAGCACCTCGTTTGAGCCGTTGGCTGCCCACACATTATCCGCGGTGACCGGCACTCCGGTCTGGTCCGTCACGTAGCTGGCAAGGGCGGTGCGCAGTGCCACGGCGTCGCGCTCCGGGTAGCGGTTAAGCTCACGCGCGTGCTTCTCCACAGCCTTGACGAGGTCCGCCACCAGCGCCTCCGACGGCGGGTAGGGATTTTCGTTGGTGTTGAGCTGGTTGGTCACGGTGAGCTGGGGAGCGCCGTAGGCGCTGCGCCCGCGCAGCTCCTCCCGCAGCGGCAGTTGATTCAGGTCAGTCACGGACTATGCCTCCTTGGTTGAACGAGCGCCGGTGAAGCGGGCCGCGATGGCCTCGCCGTGCGCGGGCAGCGCCTCAGCCTTGGCGAACGCAATGACGTTGTCCGCCACCTCCCCCAGCGCGACGCGGTCGTACTCAATGATGTTGACTGGGCGCAGGAACGTGTGGGTGGATAGCCCCGCGCTAAACCGCGCGGTCCCAGAGGTCGGCAGCACGTGGTTCGAGCCGGCCGTGTAGTCCCCGAGCGGGACCGGCGAGTAGTCACCGACGAAGATGGCCCCAGCATGGCGGATGCGCTCGGCCACCGCGCGGGCATCGACGGTGTGCACCTCGAGGTGCTCGGCGGCGTAGGCGTCCGCCACGGCGATGGCGGCATCGATATCGTCGACAAGCACGATGCCCGATTGCTCCCCGCGCAGCGCCTCCGCGGCCCGTTCAGCGTTGGCGGTGGCTGTGTAGCGCTGCTCCACTTCGGCGTCGACCGCCTGCACCAACTGCGGCGAGGCCGTGATGAGCACCGAGGCCGCCATTGGATCGTGCTCCGCCTGGGAAATCAGGTCCAAGGCCACGAATACGGGGTCCGCGGAGTCGTCCGCAATGACGGCAATCTCCGTCGGCCCGGCCTCGGCGTCCGTGCCCACTACGCCGCGCACTGCGCGCTTGGCGGCGGCCACGAAGACGTTTCCCGGCCCAGTGATCATGTCTACCGGGTCCAGTGCCTCCTCCCCGGTGGCAGGCGCATCGTCGCCGTAGGCCAGCAGCGCAATGGCCTGCGCCCCGCCGACGGCCCACACTTCATCGACGCCTAGGATGTGACAGGTGGCCAAGACCGTCGGGTGCGGCAGTCCCCCGAATTCCTTCTGCGGGGGCGACGCCACCACCATCGCTTCCGCGCCCGCCTCCTGGGCGGGTACGGCGTTCATGATGACCGAGGATGGGTAGACCGCCTTACCGCCGGGCACGTAGAGGCCTACGCGCTCAATGGGGCGAAAGACCTCGGTCACCGTGGCGCCCGGGGCAAGCGAGGTGGTGTGCGCAGCCGGCTTTTGATCCGCATGCACCGCGCGCACCCGAGCAATGGATTCCTCAATGGCCGCGCGCACCGTGGGATCAAGCTCCGCGGCGGCCTTTTCCACATCCTTAGAGCTCACGCGCATCGCTGCAGGGCGCACTCCGTCGAAGCGCTGTCCGTAGTCCAGCGCCGCTGCCACCCCTCCCGTGCGCACCTGCTCAACCAGCGGGGTCACGGTCCCCATCACGGAGGACACGTCGGTGCCGCCGCGCGGCAGCACGCGCCGCAAGCGGGACGTGCTGAGGGTCTGCCCCCGCAGGTCAATGGTCTGTAGCATGCTGTAGGCCCCTTCGGTTCGAGTCTTCCACACTATTTCTTCACACTGTGTATATTATGCGCGATATCCTATAACAATCATTACCATATCCGCGCCAAAAAGCCAGCGAGCCCCACGGTACAGGCTATAGAATGGGCAATTACTGATACATTCACGCACCAACGGACGGTGTAGAGAGGCGGCGAGATGTATAACGACGCCGACGGCCAGCACACCCCACAGCATCCCGCTCTGCTCCACCGCGTGGAACAGCTAGCCCTCCGTGAGGACTTCGACTGCCTCCGGGTTACCGATCAGGAACTGGTCCTTCCCCACCCGCCGCTCGGGGAAACGCGCATCCGGATAGACAGCGAAGGTGACTCCATTCTGCGGCTGTGCACCACGCACTACCGCGCCCTGGGTTTCGGGGAAATTCCGGAGCTCAGTGAGTTTGTCAACGACTGGAACCACGATTGCCTCTCGCCCCAGCTCGTGCTCGATTACGACCACCCCACCGCGGTGAAGGTGTGGGGCCATTCCTTCTTCGTGGTGCACAACGAGCCGGATACCGCGCAGCTTGCCGCGGCAACCCTGCCGGCGCTCTACAACGCGGAAGCGTACCTAGAAGAGCTCGCCGCGCACTTCCCTGGGCTGCGCCACCAGCGCCCCGCCCCGTTGCCCGGCAGCCTCGACGAGCCGGAAGACACGGCATCCGGCAGCACCGCGGAGGCTGAGGAGGCCGAGGATCCGGTGCGCGAGGTCAGCATTTCCCGCCTCAAGGACATGCTCCCCTCCCTGGGAATCAGCCGCTTTCAGGCCGAGTCCGAGGACGCCATCTTCGCCTGGATCAACGACGTCCTGTTCGCCTTCGCCCTCGATTCTGGGCCCAGCCTCATCATTAAGGGCCACTGGGACCCCAACCTGGAGGGCAGCGACTTCTCCAAGATTTTTCTCATCTGTAACGACTGGAACCGCGCCAATAGCTCGGCCTCGGCGTACTGCCACTCCAACGTGGACGGGCTCCAGGTCCGCGTGGACTACGTGGTAATGACGGGCGCCGGGCTTTCCGACGTCCAACTGGTCTCCGCCCTCGGGCGCGGCCTCAAGCACATCCTCCACGGCATCGACGACATCTCCCACGATGCCGTCGGCTCCTCCCCCGTCGCGTGGCCCTGAGCTCCCCCCTCCAACTCAGGCCTGAGCCTAAGCCTTAGGCCACGATACGATAGTCACCGGCCTTCGCCAGTGCCTCATTCATCACGTCCACCGAGGGCTCGACGTCCGCCTTGTGCTTGACCACCAGTTGCGCGTGGTCCGCATCGGTGATTTCAAACGTGGCCTGGCCCAGACCGTGGGAAGCGAAGATGTCATACAGGGACTGCAGTGCCTTGCGCACGTCATTGTCATCCTTGACGCCGCTGACCTGAAAGTAGCTAGAAACAATCGACATGTCGGTTAGTGTACTCGGCTACCCTTAAGGTCTTTTAGATGCGCCCGTTGAAGGCCTGCAGGGCCGAATCCTCACGGGTGCCTCCGCGTCCGTCGCCGTAGTCGGCATAGTCATGAATCCAGGCGATCTTGGACACCCACTTCACCGCCTTGTAGCCGTGGTTGGACTCCACACGCGCGCGCACCGGCGCGCCGAGGTGCACCTCGAGCGGCTGGCCGTTGCGGTTAATTGCCAGGATGGATTGCTCCTCCGAGGCAGTAGCAACGTCGAAGCACGCGTAGAAAGGCTCACGCGGGCGATTGTCGTACATCTTCTGGGCCAAGCCATAGGATTCGATCATCACGTAGTTAGCACCTTCGGGGCGCGGGCCGAGGAGCCCAAGGACGTCGACAAGCGCCGGTCCCTCCCACCTGGATGTGGCCGACCAGCCCTGCATGCAGGTATGGGTGGCCACGTAAGAACGCTGCGGCAGTGCCTTGAGCTCTTCCAGGGTGACCACGCGGGAGGCTCCCGTCACCTCATCTGCCACGGTGATTTCGTAGCCTTCGAAGTTCTCTTCATGGAACGCGGTCCACTCCGGGGATTCCTCCGGGGTCGGCGGCAGGCCGTTGGTCCAGTGGAACTGGGAAATGTCCTTGTCCGTGTAGGCGTTCTTGGACTGCTTCACCGGGTGCATCCAGTTAAGGAAGAGCTTGCGTCCAATCTCCGTGATGCTCGTGGTAAGCCGCTGCGCACGCGCACGGTCCGCCAGGGACCAGTAGGACAGGCCAATCCAGAAGGCAATGACGACGCCGATGGTGATCACGATCGTGGTAAAGGCCTGGGCGTAGCGCTCCGGGGTGACATCACCAAAGACCATGTGCACCATGTTGTGCTCGCGGTGCACGAAGAAAACCAAGAAGACGTGGATGATGATAAACACGCACATGAACACCATGCCGATAAAGTGCAGGGACCGCGCTCCCTGGTGACCGCCCCACAGCTTGACGTACCACGGGAAGCGAACACGCACGGCAGGAGCCATTGCCACGCCGGTGAGCATCATGAACGGAGCAAGGAAGAAGATGACGCCGAAGTACGCCAGCTGCTGCAGCGAGTCATAGGGGTCGAAGTGCTCCAGCGCCGGGGTCCGGAAGCTGAGGTAGGTCAGCAGGCTGTCCCACGCCTCCGGGATGATGTCCCAGGAGGTCGGCACAATGCGCTGCCACAGGCCCGTGGCGAAGAGCAGCGTGACGTAGACCAGACCGTTGAGAACCCATAGCATTACTGAGACGCCGTGCCAGTGGCGGCCCAGGCCGATGTTTTCGCGGCCCGGCAGGGTCAAAAGCGGCGAGGCGGACAGCTCATCCATGAGCGAGGTGTAGACACCCTCTTCTTTCGGCAGCTCACGCTTGGTGAACTTGAGCCATTCCTTGCCGGGCGCACAATCGTTGCTCCACCACAGGCGCGGCATGGAGCTGAGCATTTCCCAACCGGAGCGCAGCAGCAGGCCCATGAGGATGAAGTTGATGAGGTGGCTGGCGCGCAGCCACAAGGGGTAATCGGGGTTTTCGCCGAGGGCGAGGACGAGGTCCATATCAGGGGTCTCCTCTAGGAACGATACGAGAGATTTAACCCCTATTTTCCTTATTTATTCGCCCCCGTCCAGCTTTTCGTTGACGCAAACTCCGGGACGTCCACGAACACTGCGGCCCAGTAGCTGAACATAGCCATAAATGGCGCCACCAGCCACGCAATGCGGGGCGCAAACTTGGGCACAAACTCCACGACGTCCCCCGGGTGCTCCGGCGGGCTGGTGGCGGTGACCCCGCCAAAGACGTAAAACGCCGCAGCACCCGCTACTCCGGCCACGCCCACCCAGAGGAGTATCCCCACGCCTCGGTAGGCAACACCTCGCAGGTAGGCCACCGCCCCCAGCACCATGCCCAGCACGCCCGTGCACACGGCAAAGGTAATGAAGGAATCGAACTGCACGTTGGCCACGGTGTCCACGGCGTAGCCGCCGTCTACCCGGCGCCCGGTAATGGCTGGGCGCCACAGGCCCCACAGCGCACCGGCGGCCGAAAACAGGAGCAGCGCTAACGCGAGCAACCCCGCGCCAAAGCCGATGGCGCGGGGTATGCGGGGAAATCTCAGATGAGACACAAAGAGAAACCGGAGGTACTAGCCGCAGAAGGTCCAGTTTCCGTTCTCGCGCTTGAAGCGCATGGTGGAGCTGTCAACGCCCTTGTTGGTGTTGACGTTCACGGTGGCGGAAGCGTCATCACCGTTGACCACCACGTCGTTGATGGACTCCACGCCGGTCTGATCCCAGTTGAAGCCCTCCATCCCGGCGTCACCCTGGCCGGAAGCGGCAACCATGTCGCGCAGCTGGTTGATCGGGATATCCGGGACCTGGTTGTAGTCAATGTTGTTCAGGCCGCTCTCCGGGTTGTTGCGAACCTCGGCGCAGGCGTGATCCGGGAGGTACTTGATGAACTGGCGCATCGTGGTCGTGTCGTACAGACCGCGGACGAGGTTGTTGATGCCGTCGACGTCTTCCTGGCTTGCGGCCTCACCCTGGACCGGCTCTGCCTTCGGCATGTCCTTGAACGGGTCACCGCCGTTCTCGAACGGGTTGGTCACGCTCTCCGGGGCTTCGCCCTCAGCCTGGGGCTGCTCGCCCTCCTGCTTCGGCTCCTTGTCCTCGCCGTCCTTGTTCTCCTCGGACTTGTCCTTGTCTTCGTCCTTCTTGTCCTCGGATTTGGACGGGGCGGAAGTCTCGTCGCTAGCCTTCGTAGTCGTCATGGTCTTCACGGCGGAGGACGCATCAGAAACCGTGTCCTCACCGTCAGAGTTGCAGGCGGTCAGAGCCAGAGGCGCGACTAGCGCAACAGCAACGAGGGACTTCTTGGCAGGTGTCAGAAAAGACAAGGGATAACTCCTAAAATTCATGTCAGAGAGCGAGAGGTTACGCCGCCATTGTCCGCTACGCCTGTAAACACTCACATCGGTGTCAGCCATGCGAAGGCGGCGAATGCTCTTGTGCACTTCGACCTACTTTAACAACCGCTGGTTGAGGAATGCATAGCGGGGACCTTGAAGATTCCTGTGAACCCCAGCTGCGGTAGGCCGCGTACAGTACAACAGTGTGCACCTTTCCCGCGACACCATAGTTTCCACGGCGCTCGACTTGTTGACGGCCTACGGGCTGGCCGACGTCACCATGCGCCGCGTCGCCACCACCCTTGGCGTCGCCCCCGGCGCGTTGTATTGGCACGTGGCCAACAAGCAGGCCCTCATTGCCGCCATGGCCGCACAGATTCTTTCCCCCGTCGCCGGAGACTCCCCCGCGGAGTTGGCCAGCTCGCTCCACACGGAGCTGTCGCGCTGGCGCGATGGTGCCGAGGTGGCCATCGCCGGTTCCGCCTACCCGGAGGCAACCACCCGCGCGGAGCTCGAGGAGCTGTTTACCGCGGCGCTGCGTCGCGCTGTACCTGATGCCACACCGGATAGCATCGGCGTGGCCGCCCGCACTCTCATTCACTACGTTTTGGGCGCCGCCTTCATGGAGCAGTCGCGCGCGCAGCTCAGCACAGCAGCTACCGCAGCACAAGCAGACGCCGCGTCCGCCGCGGCAGCACCAGAGGCCGACGCCGCCGCGCGGCGTGCTGCGGAACTCGTGGTGGCGGGGTTGCGCACCCTGCAGGCCGATGCGGCTGACTAGATTTGGCTAAGCTAAGCCTCATGACTGAGACCCGCGCGAACGCATCCCATTCTCGCCAGGTGTGGCCTGGTTCCGCCTCCCCGCTTGGCTCCACCTTCGATGGTGCCGGCACGAACTTTGCAATTTTCTCCGAGGCGGCCGACAAGGTCGAGCTCTGCCTCATCGACCAGGACGGCACCGAGGAGCGCATCGAGCTCACCGAGGTCACCGCCCACGTGTGGCACGCCTACCTGCCCAACGTCGCTCCGGGCCAGCGCTACGGCTTCCGCGTCCACGGCCCGTACGAGCCCGAAAAAGGCCTGCGCTGCGATCCGTCCAAGCTGCTCGTGGACCCGTACGCGCGCGCCTTCGACGGCGACTTTGACGGCGATGCCTCCCTATACTCCTACGATATCTTCGCCGATGAGCCTGGAACCGGGCGCAATGAGGATGACTCGCTGGGCCACACCATGCTCTCTGTGGTCATCAACCCCTTCTTCGAGTGGCACGGCGACAACCGCCCGCACACCCCGGTCAACGAGACCATCATCTACGAAGCCCACGTCAAGGGCATGACGATGACCCACCCCGATGTCCCGGAGGAACTGCGCGGCACCTACGCCGGCATGGCGCATCCGGCCATCATTAACTACTTCAAGGACCTCGGGGTTACCGCTGTGGAGCTGCTGCCGGTCCACCAGTTCCTCCAGGATGACCGCCTGCGCCAGCTGGGCCTGCGCAACTACTGGGGCTACAACACCTTCGGTTTCTTCGCCCCCAACTCCGACTATGCCTACGCCAAGAAGCCGGGCGAGGCGGTCGCGGAGTTCAAGGCTATGGTGCGCGCTTTCCACGAGGCCGGCATTGAGATCATCCTCGACGTGGTCTACAACCACACCGCCGAAGGCAATCACATGGGCCCCACCATCGCCTTCCGTGGCATTGATAACCACGCCTACTACCGCTTGGTGGATGACAACCCCGAGCACTACATGGACTACACCGGCACCGGCAACTCCCTCAACGTGCGCCACCCGCACTCGCTGCAGCTCATCATGGATTCGCTGCGCTACTGGGTGACTGAGATGCGCGTCGATGGCTTCCGCTTTGATCTGGCCTCCACTCTGGCGCGCGAGCTTGACGACGTAGATAAGCTGGCCACCTTCTTCGACCTGGTCCAGCAGGATCCGGTGGTGTCCAAGGTCAAGCTCATCGCGGAACCCTGGGACGTGGGCCACAACGGCTACCAGGTGGGCAACTTCCCGCCGATCTGGAGCGAGTGGAACGGCAAATACCGCGACACCGTGCGCGACTTCTGGCGCGGGGAGCCGGCGAAGATGGGCGAGTTCGCCTCCCGCCTGACCGGCTCGTCCGATCTTTACGCCAACAATGGCCGCCGCCCCACCGCGTCCATCAACTTCATCACGGCGCACGATGGCTTCACCCTGCGGGATTTGGTGTCCTACAACGACAAACACAACGAGGCCAACGGCGAGGACAACCGTGACGGCGAGTCCCACAACCGCTCGTGGAACCACGGCGTAGAGGGCCCGACCGACGACGAAGAGATCAAGAAGCTGCGCCGCCGCCAGATCCGTAACTTCCTCACCACCCTGCTGCTGTCCCAGGGCACACCGATGATCTGCCACGGCGACGAGATGGGCCGCACCCAAAACGGCAACAACAACGTCTACTGCCAGGACAATGAGCTCTCCTGGATCGATTGGTCGTTGCTGGAGGAAGAGAAGAGCGCTGCCATGCACGGCTTCACTAAGCGCCTCATCAACATCCGCCGCAACCACCCGGTTTTCCGCCGTGAGCGCTTCCTGGCCGGCGGCCCGTTCGGCTCCGATGTCAAGGAGCGTGACATCGCGTGGCTGGTTCCCTCGGGCAAGCTCATGACCCCGGAGGACTGGGACTTCGAGTTCGGCAAGGCCCTCATGGTCTACCTCAACGGCAATGCCATTACGGAGACCACTGCCCGCGGTGAGCGCATCACGGATGATTCCTTCATCATGATCTTCAACGCTCACCATGAGGACATCGAGTTCACCCTCCCCACGAAGGACCTCGGAGCCAGCTGGCGCCTTATCGTCGATACGGCCGATTCCGGCGGCTACCCGGAGGAGGAGAAGCTCATTGACGCCGAAGGTACGATCGTGGTTCAGCCGCGCTCGACGTTGATTCTGCGCCAGACCGAGCCGCCGGTCTTCGAAGACGCGGCTGAAAACTAGCGCCCACCGGCTAGTCTCCTGACTAGCCACCCGCCCTTCCCTCTAGAAAGGATTCCGTGTCCTACACTGCCCACGGTGTCGTCGTCGACGTCACCGCCGATTCCCTGGTTCTCCGCCGCTCCCTCCTCGCGGCCTCCTTGGGCGCTGCCGCCCACGAGGACATTCCCCTCGCCGGGGCGCGCGAGGTGGACTACACCGCGCCGACGGCAACTGGCTTCGGTCAGGTAGTGATGCACGGGGAGCAGGAGGTCACGCTTCGCTTTGCCCCGGGGCAGGACGCGAAGGGCTGTGCCGATGCCATCGCCGCGGCCCTGCGCGGTGAGGCGCCTGCCGCACGCGCCGGTGTCTCTGGGCTCAACTTCACCGCCGTCGACGTGGAGACTGCCAACGACAACTGGGGTTCTGTCTGCCAGATCGGTGCCGTGCGCTTCCGCGACGGCGAGGAGACTGAGGCCCGCACGTGGCTGTGCACTCCCCCGCCGGGCCTGGAGCACTTCGACGAGATCAACGTGAAGATTCACGGCATCACCGCTGATGACGTGGCCGATGCCTCGCCGTTTGCCGATGCCGCCGCGGAGCTCTTCGAGTTCTTGGGAAGCGACGTGCTCGTGGCCCACAACGCGCAATTCGACTCCACCGCGCTACGCTCCGGTCTGCGCACGGCCGAGGCCCCTGTCCCAGACGTGCGTCTGGCCTGTTCGCTGGCGCTCGCGCGCGATGCCTCCCGGGCCGGGGTTATCGACGTGGCTAACCACAAGCTACCCACCGTCGCCGCCTACGTCGGCGCGGACGATTTCCACCATCACGACGCTACTGCCGACGCCCGTGCGGCCGGCGAAATCATCTCCGGGTTGGCGCGCCGATTTTCCTATTCCGGTTCCGTCGAGGACCTCTTTACCTCCCGCGAGTTTGCCCTCGGCACGCTCAGCGAAGAGTCCGTCATCCCCGTACTGCGGGCCAACACCGCCCCACTGTCCGCCGCCGACCTCGGTGCCGGAACGGATTTTCGGGACAAGACCCGCATGGCGGGCGCATCTGCGTCTGGCTCAACCACATCCGCCGGACCGGGCTCCGGTAAGGGCCGCTCCACCGGCGGTGCGAAGTCAGGCGGCAACGACCGCCGGGGACCTGCCCCGTGGCAATCAGTCTCCACGCCTGACACCATCCCGGATCCCAACCCCGATGCCGATCCGGAAGGCGCGCTGTATGGCCAACACGTCACCTTGACCGGTGACTTCGAGCCCTTTGACAAGGGGCTACTGTGGTCCAAGATCGCAGAACGCGGCGGCCAAGTGGGCAAGAACGTGACGAAGAAGACCACCATCCTCGTCGTGGGCCACTGGGCGACGAAGACCTCCAAGGAAAAGCGCGCCGAAGAGCTGCAAGGCAAAGGCCAGGACATTGCCATCTGGCCGTCGGAGAAGCTGCTCGCAGAACTCCAGCTCGACGAGGCACCACCTTTCTAGTCCTCGCGTCCACGGCGCCACGGAAACTTTTCCAGGGGGCGGGAACCGCACGGCCAGCTGCGCAGTCCAATAAGGGTACGAATCTCATTTAGTTCCACTCTTTTGGAGTCCTGCCATGACCGTTGCCGTATCCGCCCCACTGTCCGCCTCCCCGCTCCAGACGGAGAACCTCCTCCCCTCACTGTGCCCCAGCGAGGAGCTGAACGGGGTGAAGCTCTGCGACGATGGGTTTTCTGACTCGCCCGCGAGCATCCAGCTATCGCGCACGTTATCCATGGCCATGCTCCATAGCGAAGGCTCCACTGTCACAAGAATTAGCCGCCGCAGCCTCGATGACATGGGGCTCACCGTGCGCCGCGCCTGGGATGCCGCGGCGATCAACCTACAGCGCCGGGCGCTGACGGACCAGGGACTGCGCTTCTTTACTCGTCCCGCCGATCACAGCCTGCACAACGCACCGGGTTGTCTCGAGGTCCGCGCCCACCGCAGCCTGGCATCGTCATGGCTAGCGCACCCGCAGACCTTTACGCTGCTGGACAACCACCTACTCCGAATTACACACGGCCAGCAGATCACTTATCTGGTCCCAGACGCACACACGCTCTATGCCTTGGTCGATGTGTCCGTGCAGCAGGCCACGGAACTCGCGTGCCGCGCGAACGAACTGCGCCCACGGCATCGGCCCACGCTGAGCCTGCAACCGCTAGTATTGGCTAACGGCTTTCCCGTGGAGGTATAGCCCTCTTCGCTCCTCCTCGGCCGCCGTCACTGCTACTGCCACTGCAACTGGCACTGTCACTTCCGCTGCCGAAAGGAGTCGTGTTCGCACCAATGGCTGAGTCCCCCATGTCACGCCTGAGCAACCAATACCACTCCTGGGTTCGCACGCACCCGACGGCGGCGCAAGACTTCCGCGACGGAATCGAGGATCTGCTCAACGACGCCGGCATTATCTTCGACCGCGTGGCCACCCGCGTGAAGCAGTGGCCTTCGCTCAAGGCCAAGGCAAAGAAGCGCACCGCCAGCGGCGAGCTCATGTACCCCGCCCCCTGGGAGGACATTCATGATGTCCTCGGCGTGCGCATCAACGTCTTCCACTCCACGGTCATTCCGGAAACCATTGCCGTGCTGGGTGAAACCTTCACGGTCGTACGCTCGGTGGACAAGGCGGCGGAAACCCGCATTTCCGGCGGATTCGGCTACGGCTCCCACCACCTGGTCCTCACGGTCACGGAAGTCAGCGCCGCGGCGTTGGAGGAGCTGACGCCGTACGTCGGCTGGACCTTCGAGGTACAAATCCGCACCGTCCTCCAGCATGCCTGGGCGGAGTTTGAACACGATATTCGCTACAAGCAAGGCCCCAATCCGCCCTCCCCGCAGGTGGATCGCCTCTTCACATTGGCCGCGGGTCTCATTGAGCTAGCGGATCAGCAGTTCGATGAAATCGCGGCACTCAAAGCGCCCCGCGCGGAGACCGACGAGGATATTGAGCTCACTGCGGAAACTCTGCCGGGCGTACTGGCCATCATTCTGGGAAACCGCTTCCCACGCTCACGCTCGGAGCACTACCGCTTCCTTTCTGAGCTGCTAGAAAGCAACGGCATTACCCGCTTGAGCCAGCTCAAGAAACTCCTGGATGATGACGCCATTGCCCACGTGCATGACGCGATGCGCTACCGCTTCCGCCCGGGCCAGGTCAGGCTTATCGACGACTTGTTGCTCAACAAGTTCGGCTCCCAGCACATCAACGCTACCTCTGCTGCTGGTGACCGCCCCGACCGCAAGCGCCGCTTGAACGCACGCCTCAAGGCGCTAAAGAACTTCCGCAACAGTTAGTCCACTAACTCGCTCACAGTTTCTGACTCCAGTTCTGCCCTGATGGGCTCACTGGTAAAAACGAAATACCTTCTAACGGAAACCGCCGCGGAACTTATCCATCTGCCGGCGTTCCTTCTTCGTGGGGCGGCCGGTGCCCCGGGCGCGGACGGGGACCGAGGGGAGAAATTCCTTCGGCGGTGGTGGCGGAGCGTGATCGATGTAGCAGGTCCGCGCCACGGGAGCGCCCACGCGCTTTGACACGGTGGCGAGCACCTCGAGGTCATGTTCGTGGTGGTTGCGCCAGACGCGAACGCGGTCGCCGGGGACCACCTGCTGGGCAGGCTTGGTAGCGCTGCCGTTGAGCTTAACGTGCCCGGCGCGCACTGCGGTGGCGGCCTCCGAGCGGGTCTTGAACATGCGCACGGACCATACCCAGGCATCGATGCGTACTGGGCGCCCGTCAGGCTGGTTGACCATGGGGCTTTTTAAAGGTTGTGGTTCTCGTTGACGATCTTCTGGATCTTTACCCAGTTGTAGACGCCGCCGACCACGGCGACGACGAGGCCAATGGCCATCCAGGTCCAGAAACCGGTAAGCGCCCAGCCCAGCAGAATGCCGCCGCCGATGCCGCCCACCACGGCAATGGCGCCGTTGCGGGCGTGGGTGCGCACCGCCTGCTTGCGCTGCTCAATTGGATTATTGGGGCGTCGCTGCATAGTCATGCCGTCAATCCTACAAGCAAACCGGACAGCACCCAGGCAAGGCCTCAGCGCCGAGTGCGAAAGACTCGCTGGGGGCTAGCGAGTGAGCTCTACCCAGGCGGTACCGGCTTCCTGCGGGGCGACCTCACCCTGGGTGAGCGCGGCCAGCGTTGCGGTGAGTTCCTCCTCGCCACCGGGCGCTACGGACACGGTGTAGGTCACCGCCTGACTATAGGTGGTATCGACAATGTCAACGCCGCGGTTGCGCAGGTCCGCTTCCAGGCGGCCGGCATCGGCATGGGAGACCTCCACGGTATACAGCTCCCGCAGGGCGCGGGTGACGCGCTCGACCTGCTCCATCGTCTCGCTCACCGCACCGCCGTAGGCGTGGACCAGCCCGCCCGCGCCGAGCTTGATACCGCCGAAGTAGCGCACCACCACCGCGCAGATGTCCAACAGCCCGGAGCCTTTGAGCACATCCAGCATGGGCTTGCCCGCGGTGCCGGAGGGCTCGCCGTCATCGGAGGAGCGCTCCACCGGGTTCGCCGCATCGACGTGATAGATGTACGCCGAACAGTGATGGCGCGCGTCGGGGAAACGCTCCCGGGCGGCGTCGATAAGCGCGCGTGCTTCTTCCTCATTCGTCGCGCGTCCGATGAGGGTAATGAAGCGGGAGCGCTTGATCTCAATCTCGCGCTCGTAGAGCTCGCCGGCTACTGGGCGCTGATAACTCTCCAGCATTACGCGACCAGGAAGTCGTACTCGGGCGTGCCGGGCTGCAGCTGCTGGCAGTGAATCTTTGATTCCTCCATGCGCGCGAGTAGGCCCGCGATGTCCCCGGCCGTGCCTAGCTCGATCCCCACCAACGCCGCACCGGTCTCGCGGTTGTTGCGCTTGAGATACTCGAACAGCGTGATGTCATCGTCCGGGCCCAGAATGTCCTGCAGGAAGTGGCGCAGCTGTCCCGGCTCCTGGGGGAAGTTCACCAGGAAGTAGTGCTTTAGGCCGCGGTGCACCAGGGAGCGCTCCATGATTTCGGCGTAGCGCAGCACGTCGTTGTTGCCGCCGGAAATCACGCACACCACGGTCGAGCCCGGCTGCAGGCTAAGCGTGCGCAGGCCGGTGACGCTGAGCGCGCCGGCCGGCTCCGCGATAATCCCCTCGTTTTGATACAGCGCCAGCTGCTCCGTGCACACCGCGCCCTCGGACACCGTGTCCCAGTGCAGGCGGCCCTGGTTGGCCTCAAGGATGTGGAAAGGCAGCGCGCCGATGCGCTTGACGGCGGCGCCATCGACGAAAGGATCGACGGTCCCCAGCGTCACCGGCTCGCCGGCGGTAAACGCAGCGCTTAACGACGCCGCCCCGGCCGGCTCAATCCCCACCACCGCCGTGCGCGGGGCCATGTCCGCCAGGTAGGACGTGATGCCGGAGATGAGCCCGCCGCCGCCGACGGGCACCACGACGGTGTCGAGGGCCTTGCCCAGAGAGGACAGCTGGGAGACGATTTCTGCGGCGACGGTGCCCTGGCCGGTGACGGTATCGCGGGCGTCGAAGGGCTCGATGAAGAACGCGCCGCGCGCTGCGGCGTCGGCGTGTGCGGCCGCAGCGGCCTCGTCAAAATTGGCGCCGGTGACGACGAGTTCCACCCAGTCCCCGCCGTGGATAAGGATGCGATCGCGCTTCTGCTTGGGCGTGGGCTCCGGGACGAAGATTTTGCCTTGGATTCCCATCGTCCGGCACGCGTAGGCCACGCCCTGGGCGTGGTTTCCTGCCGACGCCGTGACTATTCCCTGCGTGCGCTGCTCGCCATCGAGGTTGGACATGCCGTAGAGGGCGCCTCGGATCTTGTAGGAGCGCACGTCCTGCAGGTCCTCCCGCTTCAGGTAGACCTCGTAGCCGGTCTCCTGGGACAGGCGCGGGCAGTATTGCAGCGGGGTCGGTGCAATCTCCGAGCTAATGCGCGATTGGGCCAGCTGGATGTCAGAGGCGTGGACGGGCTCGAAGGCTTCCGGGGTGCTACTCATGGTGGCTCATTCTAGCCGGAGGGTCAGCCCGCGGCGCACATTACCTAGCGCTCGACCGGTTAACGCGATGTTTACCCAAATCTTCACTGCGCGTTACTTCTTTGCCCACGCTTCGTGTGCTCGCCACCGTAGTGTGGTTCGTGCTGCTCTCTGCTTCTTCGGCGGGGAGCTCTCTCACCGTCCGTTTTCTCACTCCACTGATTCCACTCGGAACGTATCTCACAAGGAGCCTAAAGCATGTCTCGCTCTTTCCCCCGCCGCGCTCTTACCCTGTGCGTGGCTACCGCCACTAGCCTGAGCCTGGCCGCCCCGGCCGCACACGCGGCGATTGTCAGTGACGTCCACGAGCACTCCGCCGCCGACGCGTCCGTGAAGCTCTCCCCCATCGGCACCTACGAGTCCGGTGTGTACGAGGAGTCCGCCGCCGAGATCGTCGCCTTCCACCCGGCCTCCCAGCGCATCCTCACCGTCAACGCCCGCTCCGGCAAGATCGACGTCCTCGACGCCTCCGATCCGACCAAGCCCGCCCTCATCGGCTCCATCTCCGCCGGGGAGGACAAGGAGATCAACTCCGTCGCCGTGCGCCCGGATGGCCTGGCCGTGGCTGCCGTCCAGCAGGCAGACAAGACGGAGAACGGCGAGGCCCTGTTCTTTGACGCCGCCGCCGAGGACCTTGAGTCCTCCATCCTAGGCCGCATCACCGTCGGCGCCCTGCCGGATAACGTGCACATCACCGCCGATGGCGGCCACGCACTGCTGGCCAACGAGGGCGAGCCGTCCAACGAGCTCAACGACGAGGGCACCGACTACGTCACGGACCCGGAGGGTTCCGTTTCCGTAATTGAGCTGCCGAAGGGCGTGGAGGCCCCCGCCGAGTCCGCCGCCCGCACCGCGGATTTCAGGGCCTTCGACGGCCAGGAGCTGCCCGCCGGCGTGCGCGTGTTCGGACCCGAGGACCACGATGCCAAGCCCTCTATCGACTTCGAGCCGGAGTACATCTCCTCCCAGGACGGCACGGCCTACGTCACCCTGCAGGAGGCTAACGCCATCGGCATCATCGACATTGCCTCCGCCACCGTGGAGAAGATCGTCCCGGCTTTCGTCGCCGACCACAGCACCACACCGATCGATCCGTCCAACAAGGACGACACGGCCGAGCTGCGCACCGTGCCGGTGAAGGGCCTGTCCATGCCGGATTCTATCGGCGCCTTCGCCGCGGGCGGCCAGACCTACTTCGCCACCGCGAACGAGGGCGATGCCCGCGAGTGGGGTGTGAAGGAAAAGGACGGCGGCTCCGGCGTCTACACCGATGAGGTGGAGCTCAAGGACCTCATTGAGGACGGCAAGGTGTGCGAGGGCGCGCTGGGTGATGCCAACCTGGAGGAGCTGGCTGACAAGAAGCAGGCCGGTAACCTCAAGCTGACCAACGCCTCCGGCTGGAATGAGGAGAAGGGCTGCTTCGACGAGTTGTTTGCCTATGGTTCCCGCTCCTTCAGCATCTACGATTCCGAGGGCAACGTTGTCTTCGACTCCGGCTCTGAATTCGAGGAGATCACCGCCGAGCTCAACGAGGCAGGCGTGTTCCACCACAACGCCAGCAACGATTCCGCCGAGTTCGATGACCGCTCCGACAACAAGGGTCCGGAGCCGGAGGCGCTGACCATCGGCACCGTGGGCGAGCGCACCTACGCCTTCATCGGCGCGGAGCGCGTCGGCGGAATCTTTGTCTACGACGTCACCGACCCGCAGAACGCGAAGTTCGAGACCTACGTCAATAACCGCGACTTCTCCACCGACGAGTTCGCCGACGCCGGTGACCTCGGCCCGGAGGGCTTCGCATTCGTGGACAAGAAGGACTCCCCCAACGGCGAGTACCTCCTGCTCGTGGGCAACGAGGTCTCCGGCACCACCACTGTCTACTCTGTCGAGGACCTGCTGGCTTCCGACGAGGATGACGACAACGACAGCAACGACGGCAAGGTCAAGGGCGACGACGCTGCGAAGCTCGCCAGCTCCTACTCCTCCCGTGGCTTCCTGACGGGTTCCCTCATCAGCATCATCGCGGGAGTCGCCGTGGCTGCCGGTGTCATGACCAACCCGGCTATCCGTGACTTCGTCCTCGATGCCGTGCCTGCGGAGCTGCGTGCACAGCTGGAGAAGTTCCTGTAAGCACACGCCCAGCCGGGCAGGCTGCTACATTGAAATGAGCTTCGACTAGCTCCCTACACCTGTCGTACCTTCAAGGAGAATTCCCGCTATGCGCCTTTCCACGTCCCTCGTTACGGTCTGTGCCACCAGCCTGGCATTGGTCACCCCGGTTGCCAGCGCCGCGGACACCACCCCGACGCCTGCCCCGGCAACCGCTGAGTCTGCCCCGGCGGCCGCCGACGGCGCCGCGGACAGCACGGCAGAGGCCGCCGCAGACAGCGCCGCTGACGCCGCGCAGGATTCTGGCCAGGAAGCTAACCAGGACGCTGGGAAGACGGACCCGGCCAAGCCGGAGTCCTCCGCTGATGGTTCCTCCGGCGAGGATTCTTCCAAGAAGGAGTCGTCCTCTTCCTCGAGCAACGGCAGCAACGGCGGAAGCTCGCTCAACGTGGGCCACGTCAACACCTCTGAGCTCTCCCCGGAGTGCAAGGCACAGGTCGACCAGGCTCGGAAGGAACACGAGCAGGCTGTTGCCGATGGCACCGCGGGCTCGTCCTTCATGGGCCCGGAGGAGCTGGCTTTAGGCGTCCTCAACGGCTACGGCTCCTCCGGCATGCCGGCGGTCCCGGACTGCATTGATGCGGAGAAGGAAGCCAAGTTGCAGAAGGAATGGGACGAGATGCCGGAGTGGGTTCAGTCCGCCCGCCCGACGGAGACGTCCAAGGAAGTCGGCGCATGGCTGGCCGGCATCGCCTCCCTGTTGGGCGTTGGCATCAACGTGATGGCCCTGGCAGTCCAGTTCAACCCACAGTTCCGCAACCAGCTGGCCGCCACCCTGCGCTCGATGGGCTTCTACTGGGATAACTCCAAGAAGCACGAGGAAGAGGCAGCGAAGGCCGGCAAGTAGTCGTACCACGCCTGGTCTTAGCGCACCGACGCCAAAGGGCGCTGCGGAATTCTCCGCAGCGCCCTTCCTCTGTTTTCTGACTAGAACAGTTCCTTCGTGGCGATCTCCGCGCCCTCCACGAGGGACTGGAGCTTGGCCCACGCGATCTGGTGGTGCAGACGGCCGCCGAGGCCGCAGTCCGTGGAGGCGATAACGTTCTCCGGGCCCACCAGCTCCGCGAACTGGATAATGCGGTCAGCCACCAGGCGCGGGTGCTCCACCGCGTTGGTGGAGTGCGAGACCACGCCCGGGTAGATGACGGTGCCCTCCGGAAGCGTGTGGTCCTGCCACACGCGCCACTCGTGTGCGTGACGCGGGGAAGCCCCCTCGAAGGAGAAGCCGCCAACCTTGGCCTGCAGGATCTCCTCGATGATGTCCGCGAACGGAATGTCGGTGACGTGCGGGCCGTGCCAGGAGCCCCAGCAGATGTGCAGGCGGGTCTGCTCGCGCGGGATGTCCTTGATGGACTCGTTGAGGATCTCGATGCGCTCGTGCAGGAAGGCCTGAAAATCCTTCACCGTCGGCTCCGGGACCACCGAGTCCCACGCCTCCGCCAGGTCCGGAGCGTCGAACTGAACGGTCAGGCCTGCGTCCGTAATAGCCTTGTACTCCTCCTTGAGGGCCTCACCGCAGGCACGGACGAGCTCGGACTCATCGTCGTAGTACTTGTTGGGAAGGCGCGCAGCAGCACCCGGGGACAGCGCGGCGACGAAGCCTTCTGCGCGGTCCGGGAGGGCGTCGGCAAGCAGCTTCACGTCCGCTGCCACCTGGTCCTGGCCGATGTAGGTCACCGGACCGGTGAACTCCGGGTTGGCCACCTTCTTGCGGCCGGTGAAGATGCCGGAATCCGGGTCGTTGTAGGCCTCGGAGAACAGGGCGCGGTCGCGGCGGTCCTTCATCGAAGACAGGCGAATCTTGCCCGGCTCCGAGCGAATCTTGTCACCGATCTCCCAGCGGTCCTTGTCCGTCATGGTCAGCCCGCCCAGGCGGGTAAAGGAGTAGTTCCACCACGCGCCGTAGTCCACGGCGCCGGAGGTGATGTGGCCGTACTCGCCCTCGTTAATGATGTCGAGGCCGAGATCCAGCTGACGCTTGACCACGTCCGCCACGGAGCGCTCCAAAATGTCGTGGAACTTCTCCTCGGAGATGGTGCCGGCGGAGCGCTCGAGGTTAGCTTCCAGCAGCTCCTTCGTGCGCGGCAATGAGCCCACGTGGGTGGTGCGAATCTTGTTGACCATGGGAAATCAGGTTCCTTCCTTCTAGACTATGCTGTCTAGAATAGCGTAAGGGACCAGTCCCACGGGATTCCCCATCAACTTAAATTCACCCGAGGATGCCCGCCCCCATCGTCGCCTTGAGGTCACCCATGAGGTTGCTCGAGCGCTCCACGCGCAGGTGATCACCCAGGACCATCATGGTGGACTCTTCGCCGTCGACCAGCGTGAGGTACACATCGGATTCGCCCTTGTTGTTGACCAGCACCTGCTTAAGCCGGGCAATGTTGTCCATCGTGCACTGGTCCGTGCGCATGGTCAGCCGCAGCGGCAGGCCCGCACCGTTGCCAGGCCCCAGGTCGGGGACGCGGATATCCGAGCAGAACAGGGACATGCGCTCATCCCGGATCTTCACCTGGACCTTGGCCAGGATGATATTGTCCTCCGCAATCAGCGTCGACACCAGCGAATAGACCTGGTTGAACACCAGGATGTCCACCTGGGCACCGTTGTGGTCCTCCATGCTGACGATGGCCCACGGGGAGCCATCGCGCTTGGAAAAACGCCTATCCACGCCGGAGATGATGCCGCCAATGACCAGCTCCTGGCCGTTGCCCACCTCGCCATTAAGAATCTTCGGGATAGGGGTATCAATCTGCGCGTTGAGGGCTTCCTCAAAGCCGTCGAGCGGGTGGCCGGAGACGTAGAGGCCCAGCATCTCACGCTCCAGGGCCAGCTCGTGCTTGCGATCCCACTGCTCATCCGGGATGTCGATGGCGAACGCGGAGACGGACTCGCCCTCCTCCTCGCCGCCGCCGAAGCCAGCGAAGAGATCGAACTGGCCTTTGTCCGCTGCCTTCTTGGTGGTCTGCACCGAGTCCACCGCGTCCTCGTGGATGAGCATGAGCCCCTTGCGCGGGTGCCCCAGGGAGTCGAAAGCGCCGGCCTTGATGAGGGATTCGGTCACGCGCTTGGAACAGGCGGCCAGCTCGATCTTGTCCAGGTAGTCGGAGAAGGAAGTGTACGCGCCCTTCTCGCGACGGGTCTTCACGATGGAATCGACCACTTCCCCACCCACGTTGCGGATAGCGCCCATGCCGAAGCGAATATCCTCGCCCACAGCCTGAAACGTTTCTTGGGACTCATTGACATCCGGGGACAGCACGCGGATGCCCAGGTGACGGCAGTCGGCGAGATAGATAGCGGACTTGTCCTTCTTATCGCCGACGGAGGTCAGCAGCGCGGCCATGTACTCCGGCGCGTAGTAGGCCTTGAGGTAGGCCGTCCAGAAGGACACCAAACCGTAGCCGGCGGCGTGGGACTTGTTGAACGCGTAGGACGCGAAGGGCTCGATGGTGCCCCACAGTGCGTCCATGGCCTCCTTGGAGTAGCCGTTGTCCTTCATGCCGCCCCAGAACTTGTCGTACTGCTGCGCCAGGACTTCCGGCTTCTTCTTACCCATGGCCTTACGGAAGCCATCTGCCTCGCCGGCGGTGTAGTTGGCCACCTTCTGCGAGATACGCATGATCTGCTCCTGGTAGACGATGAGGCCGTAGGTCTCATCCAGGATCTCCTTGAGCGGCTCCTCCAGCTCCGGGTGAATCGGAGTGATTTCCTTGCGGCCGTTCTTGCGGTCCGCGTAGTCCCAGTGGGCGTTCACACCCATCGGGCCCGGGCGGTAGAGCGCAAGGGAGGCCACAATATCCTTAAAGCCGGTCGGCTTCATGC
>OJLL01000010.1_pt1 | contig 68455 bp, 67 predicted proteins | sample 1596941 | NCBI WGS metagenome assembly OJLL01 (sample SAMEA3904689, study PRJEB24821) | metagenome | biome: Builtin; feature: hospital; material: surface | place: USA | collected 2013-08-13 | reverse complement strand
AGGGTGGCATCGATAAGCGCGAGCGTTGTGTCATCGAGCCCGGCAAGAGCAGACAGAGGTTTATCGATGGCGATAAGCCCCTGGATATCCAGCAGGCAGTGGGTGTCTTGCAGGGCTTTAAGCCCAGGCAGGGTATCGAGGCGGAAAAGGGCGCGCAGGCCGGCGGTGATAAGGCCTTCGCCTAGACCCCACACATTGACTAGGGATAAGGCGGTGGTGTCGATATCGGCATCTAGGCGTGGTTGGGCAGCGCGCCAGCAGGCGAAGTCCGCGCGGCGGACGTCGTGGCGGGCTTGGGCGAGTGGGTTGGTGGGGTTGGTGTGAGCGAAGAAGGCGGTTGGTGGTGCAGGTGTGGTGGTGGTTGTCATTGTGCCCCGAGTCAACTATAGAATAGGTGTTCTACCCATAACTATACCCGCGCACCACCTATATGGCTATGGCCAGCGGGATTATTCTTTTCTGGTTGCTACTTTGGGGGTGTTGAGGGTTGGTTTAGGGTTTGTGTTCGACCCGGTACGAACAGGCACTTTCATCCACGCCCTCCCCAACCACCACGGGGGTAAAACTGCGCGAAGGGCGGCCGGCACCATGCCAACCGCCCACATCGCAGACCGATTTATTCGTAACGCACATCCCCACGGGCAACATCTTTCCGCCCATGCACAAAGAAGTAGACCACCGCAGCTACGGCCATCAGGCCTGCGAGGAGCCAATACATCGTCGAGAAGCTGGTGGCAGAAATGATCTGGCCGAGGAGGATGGGGCCGAAGCCGATGCCGACATCGAGAAGCAGGAAGAAGGTTGAGATACCTGCACCCATCTCATGCACTGGCACGAGGCGAACTGCAATGGCCTGCCCCGCCGGAAGGATGGAGCCGTAGCCGATGCCCACGAGCGCACCGGCCAGAACCACCTGCCAGTCCGCCGCAGCGGCGGCGAGAACACACAAGCCCGCGATGAAGAAAACCAGGGAGCTGTAGATAATAATGTTGTCACCGCGGCGGTCCTGGACCTTGCCCAGCACAAAGCGCAATACCAAGCTCACGAGAGCATAGGTCAGGAAGAAATAGCTCGCACCCTTCTCCAGTCCAGCGTCGGCGGAGTATCCATTCAGGTAGGTAATGATGCCGGTGTAGGCCACGCCCACGAAGAGGATAAACACGCCGAAGGGCGCGACACCCGGGTGCATGATGTTTCCCAAGGAGAAGGTCACGCTGCGAGTCTCGTGGGCCGGCGCCTTCACAATAAGCCCCAAGCACAGCGCCACCACAGTCAGAGTCAGAGCCACAACAAAGACGCTGTTGTAGCCTGCAGAATGAACAATTGCCAGGCCCGCCGCGGGACCAAAAGCGGTGGCCAGTGTGGTACCCAACGCAAAGTAGCCAGTACCCTCAGCACGGCGATGATCCGGAATGACCGACTGTGCCACCGCCATAACAGCTGTCGAGGCCACTGCATAGCCCAGACCGTGCAGAATGCGCACGCCGAACAATAGCGGCAGGGACTGCGCGGGGAAGTACAGCGCCATCGCAATGGTCACGACGATAAGGGAGACCACCAGCGAGCGCTTGCGCCCCATCGCGTCCACGATGTAGCCCGAAAAGAGGCGGGCAATCGTCGCGCCCACCACAAAGGCACTGGAGGCAAATCCGCCGGCAGTGTCTGAGGCCTGGAACTGCTCAACCGCGTACAGCGCCATGATGGTGACGAGCAGATAGAAAACCGAGAACTGTGCAAAGTTCACCAACCAGGCAAAAATAAAGGTCGGGGTAATGAGGGACTTCTTTTCGGCGGACGTTTCGGACACCTTCTTTGATAAACACTATGGAATTTGGACTTCAACACGCTATCAAAGATCAGAGACACTTTCGAATTGAGGAACGCTCCCCCTCCGGTTAGAACCACCTAGGAATTGAAGCAATATAGCAGGTTAAAAGTCACAAACGACGCCAGAAATCCTACAAACAACACCGTACGAGAAACCATAGAATCCTTTACAAAGTTGAGAAAACTCCTCCCCCGCGAGGTGCGCAACCAAGCGCCTCTAATGTAGACAGCATGAATGAACTCTCCCGGGACGAGCTGCTCGCTCGCCGGCTTATCGCCCAAGGTCTCGCGCCGTCGCAGGCGCGGCCTTCCATGGCGACGGCGGAAGACGTCGCCAAGCAGCTGCTTGCCCTACAAGGCCAAACCTACGACGCCGGTATCCGCGCACTCGCACTGCGTGCCGGTTGTACGGACGACGACGTCCTGCACGACATCGCGCGCTACCGGGTGGTGCGCTGCTGGCCGCAGCGCGGCACACTGCACTTCATGCCGGCTGCCGACGTCCGCTGGATGTCCCGCCTGCTGTATCCCCGAGTGGCCACCAGCCAGAAGTCCCGTCGGCCACAGCTGGGGCTAACGGAAGAAATGGTCGCTGCCAGCTCGGAGGCCCTCCACGCAGCGGCGACGAAGCCACTGACCCGCGCGGCGGTCTACGAGCTCTTCGCTGAATCGGGCGTGGACCCCACTGAAGGCCGGGGCTCGCACCTGCTGCGCGCTTTCGGCGGCGCCGGCGATCTAGTCCAGGGCCCCAAGGAGGGAAAACAAGAGACGTTCCTGCATGTCGATGCCCTACCCGTCGTCCAGCACAGCCCCGACGAGCCCCTGCGGGAGCTCGCCCAGCGGTACCTCACGGGCCACGGTCCCGTCTCAGTAGCAGACCTGCAGGCGTGGTCGAAGCTGAGCAAGTCCCAGGCCACCAAGGCCCTGGCGGCGGCCGATGGGATTAAGGCCCGCCACGCCGGCCACGACATCTGGATGGCGCGCTGGCAGGGCGACGTCACTGAGAAGGAAATCCGGGCTGCCCTCGCGCTGCGCATCGAACTGCCAGCGTTCGACGAGTACTTGCTGGGATATTCCCACAAGGATTGGATCGTCCCCGATGAAATTCGGGCACACGTTCTCACCCGAAACGGACTGAGCTGGCCGTGGGTGATGGAGGGCGGCCGCGGGGTGGCCAGCCTGCGCTAAATCACTAGGGCATCCGCAGGATGCGGCGGTGCACGGTGCCGGCGGGCTCGACATGGATAAACACCTCGGAGCCGGAGAAGAGCTCGTCGATGGCGTCCTCGATCCGGTCAGCGATGGTGTGGGAATGCACCACCGTCCACTCCCCCGGCACGTCCATGGTGAGATACACCAAGCGGTTGCGGCCGGAGGCTACGGTGCGGCGAGACGTAAACTCCACGTCGTGACGCTCTTCGAGCTCGTTGAGGAGGGCATCCAGCCGCGCGTGCTCTTCCTTCGGAAGGGATTCCGACAGCAGGGAGCTCAGGGATTCGGACAACAGCTTGTAGCCGGTCCACAGAATGTTAAGCCCCACCGCGAACGCAATGACGGGGTCCAGCCAGAGCCAGCCAGTCAGAGCTACGGCGGCGATGCCGATGAGGACGCCGACGGACGTCCAGACGTCGGTAAGCAAGTGCTTTCCATCCGCCTGCAGAGTGGCCGAGCGGGACTTCTTACCCGCACGCAGAAGGAGCAGACCAACCGCAAGGTTGAGCAAGGAGGCGAGCAGCGAGAGTAGGAGGCCAAGGCTCGGCTGCTCCAGCGGCTGCGGATCCAGAAGTCGACGAATGGCCGTATAGATAATCATCGCCGCAGCGACGAAGATCATTGCGCCTTCCACCAACGCGGAAACATATTCGGCCTTGCCGTGGCCGAACTGGTGATTCGCATCCGCAGGTTTGGCTGCGATCTTGATGGCCACGAACCCCACGACGGCTGCGACGAGGTTCACACCAGATTCCAGAGCGTCAGAGAGAAAGCCCACCGATCCCGTCACCGCAGCAGCGACAATCTTGAGCGCGATCGTAGCCACTGCAGTAGCGATGGAGAGCTTCATAAAGCGTTCGAGCAACAACTGCTCGGTGGAAAGAGACATGTCCAGCCTTCGAGAAGAGATTTGTACAGCCCTTTAGAGTACCAAAGCCAGATGTGCACGCACTGTTCACTGAATGTTTACCGCCTCCGGTCGCGAAGTACATAAGCCACCACTATTTTGTACTTCATGTCCAAAGACATAACTCGCCCAGTCCTTCTCTTCGATTTTGACGGGACCGTCAGCCTCGGCCACGGCCCCGTGCTGGCCTATGCGCACTTTATTGCAGAGAAAGCCGGGCACCCATCCATTGCTCATGACGCCGAAGCGCTGCTGAACTCCGATAACGTTGGCTCAGCACGCGACGGTTACCACCTCGTCCGTACTCTCGCCGCTGAACTCGACGTGCCGGAAGAGACCTGCCAGGAGGCATATATGGCTTCCCGGGAGAACCTCGCTGACACCGGCATCACCGCCCCTGAGGGGCTTGCCGAGTTCCTTGCTTCCTACCCCGGCCGCGCCATTCTGGCAACGAACTCTCCAGAGATTGGCCTGAGCGCTGCCCTTCACACACTGGGCCTCGACAGGTCCTTCGACGCCATCTACACCAGGGTAGGCAAACCCGAAGGCCTTACCCGCATTCTGGACACCGACCTGACCGGCACGGATCCGACTCACCTCATCTCCTTCGGCGATATTTGGGAATTCGACCTCGCACCCGTGGCCGCCGTGGGCGGACGTACCGTGCTCGTTGACTCCCCCTTCGCAACCTCGCCTGAGGCACACCCGACGTGGCGCGTCACCCGCGTCACCGACATCTTTCCCGAACTGACCTCCGCTCTTTAGAACACACGCACAGAAAGACATTCCTCATGCGCCGTTTCACCGCTCTTGCTACCACCGCCCTTGCCCTGTCCCTCTCCCTCACCGCCTGCTCTTCCGACTCCGACAACGGTTCCGATTCTGCCCAGGGCTCCGATGAAAAGCTCACCCTCGCGCTGATCCCAAACGAAAAGGTCAATGACCTGGTGACCACCGCGAAGCCGCTGACCGATTACCTCTCTGAGGAGCTCGGCGTGGAGGTTGAAGGTGTCGTCACCAAGGATTACCAGGCCGCTGTCGAGGCCATCGGCTCCGGCCAGGCTGACATCGCCATTGCCTCCGCTGCACAGCTAGCGTCCGCTGAAGACATGTACGGCGCCCACGCTGTGCTGCAGGATGAGCGCTTTGGTGCCGATTCCTACGCCGGCCAATTCGTCACCAACAACCCGGACAAGTACTGCGAGGATGAGCCAGTCAAGTCCACCTACGCTGCCAGCGGCGCTGAATACCTCTACTGCAACGGCACCGCCACCGCAGACGACAACAAGGGGCAGGGTCCGAAGGGACTCGAGGCGCTGAAGAAGATCGATGGTGAGACCACTGTCGCCATGCTCGGCGCCACCTCCCCGGCCGGCTACCAGCTGCCCGTCATGGTGATGGAGTCCCAGGGTATCGACGTCGATGGCCTCAAGAAGGTCCCGGTAACCTCCAACGATGCTTCCATCATGGCTGTCTACAACGGCGACGCTGAGGTTGGCTTTAGCTTCTGGGACGCACGCTCCACCATCGACTCGTCTGAGGCTCCTGACTTGGCTGAGAAGCTCGTCGTCTTCGGCTACACCGAGATGTACCCCAACGGCGGCGTCGTCATTTCGGATGACGTCCCTGAGGAGCGCCGCAAGGAAATCACCGACCTCATGGACGGCTTCTCCGAGGTGGACCCGGACACCATGTCCGCCATCTTCGACATCACCGACTGGGTTCCGGCTAAGAAGGAGTCCATCGACATGGCGCGCAAGGTCAACGAGCGCTTCGCACAGTAGGTTCGCGCTCCTCCACTGCCCATTTCCTACTCAGAAAGGTTCCCCATGACGGAGGAGAAGGCGTGGGGCATTCGCTTCGAGAGTGTCTCCGTGCGCTATCCCAACGGAACCCTGGCGCTTGACGACGTCTCCGTGGACATCGCCCCCGGCGAATTCGTCGCTATCGTCGGTCTCTCTGGTTCCGGTAAATCCACGTTCATCCGCAGCATTAACGGGCTCGTTCAGCCAACGTCGGGAAAAATCTTCGTTGGTCCCCACGAGATATCCGCTGCGAAAGGCTCGCAGCTGCGTAAACTCCGTGGCCGCATCGGCATGATTTTCCAGGAGTTCAACCTGGCAGATCGCGCGAGTGTGTTCGCCAACGTGCTCGTTGGCCGCTTCTCCCACAACCCTGGCTGGCGCACGTTGCTGGGCGTCTCCACCTCGGAGGACAAAGCGATTATCGCCGAGGCATTGGAATCCGTGGGCATCCTCGATAAGGCGTGGAACAAGGCTGGCGCCTTGTCTGGTGGACAAAAGCAGCGCGTGGCCATTGCCCGCGCTCTCTCCCAGAAGCCGGCCATTATGTTGGCCGATGAACCCGTGGCGTCCCTCGACCCGCCCACCGCGCACTCCGTCATGAAGGATCTACGCCGCATCAATACCGAGCGTGACCTCACCACGTTGGTGAACCTGCACCTTGTGGACCTGGCCCAGGACTACGCGACCCGCATCATCGGCATCCGGCACGGCAAGATCGTCTTCGATGGCCCCGCCCAGGGGTCCACCGTGGAGGATTTCGAGGCTATTTATGGCCGCCGGATCCGCGAAGAGGACCAGCTGGGGAGCCAAGGGAGCACAGTATGACAGCCGTGCTTCCTCCTCGTCAGCGCAACTGGCCCGGCATTCTCGGTGGGCTCGCCGCGTTCATCGCGCTGACCATCGCCACGTGCATCCCCGCCTGGGGCGGTATCGAGATTAACCTGGGGCAGATCGCGCGCAACTGGCGCAACGGCGCCGACCGTTTAGCGCTGATGCTCAGCCCAGATTGGTCGATCCTTCCGCGCACGTGGGAGCCTCTGCTCGAGACCCTAGCCATGGCCGTGGTGGGTGCCGCCATCTCCGCGGTGATTGCCCTTCCGCTGTCGTTGTGGGCCGCACGCCCAACGAATCCATCGACGCCGTGGCGCACACTCGTGCGCGGTATCGTCAACGTTGTCCGCGCGGTGCCCGATCTCGTGTACGCCACCATTCTCGTCGCCATGCTCGGAGTGGGTGCCCTCCCGGGCGTCATTACGCTGGTGCTTTTCGACGTCGGCATCGTGGTCAAACTCGTCTCCGAAGCCATCGACTCCGCCGATGACTCCTACATGGAGGCCGGCCGTGCCGCCGGCGGCACGCAAACCCAGATCAATCGCGTGACTGCTCTCCCCCAAACCTGGCCCGCCTTTGCCAGCCAGGTCATCTACTCCCTCGAGCTCAACGTCCGCATCTCCGCGGTCCTGGGCCTCGTGGGCGCGGGCGGTATCGGCTTACTGATCGACGAAGTCCGCGGTTTCTACCGCTACGATGCTCTCTCCGCCATCGTGCTGGAGTTGCTCATCGTGGTCATCGCCTTAGAAATCGTGTCCGTCAACCTGCGAAAGAAGCTGCGATGAGCACTACAACGATGACCACCGCCGTCCCCACCAGCACTCTGTCGCGGCGTTCTCGTGGCTGGGCATCCTACGCCTCCTGGGCCGGAATTCTTGTCATCTTGGCCTTGTCCTTTGGGTACATCGACGTCAACCTCTCGGCGTTAAAAGATCTGCCCACCAACATTTGGCACTACCTCGTGCTCATGTTCTCCAACCCGGACTGGTCAAAATCAGGTGAGGCCCTCTTCCAAACCTGGCGCTCCGTGGCTATGGCCTGGATCGGCGCCATCCTCGGCGTGGTGCTCTCAACTATCTTGGGTGTGCTGGCCGCCAATACTGTCTCCCCCGGCTGGGTATGCCTTCCTTTACGTGCGCTCTTCGCCATCATTCGCGCGGTGCCGGAGATCATCATCGCGATTATCATCCTGACCGTCACCGGTCTCACGCCCTTCACGGGCGCGTTGGCCCTTGCCATTGGCGGCATTGGAACGCATGCCAAATGGACTTATGAGGCGATCGAGACCGCGCCGACGGGCCCAGCCGAAGCCGTCAAGGCGTCTGGCGGCACCCTCGCGGAAATGGTGCGCTGGGGAACGTGGCCAATCGTCCAGCCTGAGTTAGCATCCCTAGCGCTCTATCGCTTTGAGATCAACGTGCGTACTTCCGCCGTCCTCGGTCTCATCGGAGTGGGTGGTATCGGCGACATGCTCACCGGCTATACGCAATACCGCCAGTGGGACGTTGTGGGCGTACTACTTATCGTCGTCATCGTCATTACTATGTCCATCGACGCCATCTCCGGTGCCATCCGCCGCCGGATCGTGGAAGCTAAGTACGCCTAACCACATCTCCAGCCCCTATGACTGATACTGCCCCACCTTCTGCACACATCACTACACGCATGCCGAGCTTGCAGCCCATCGAGCAGCGCGTGGCTCAGTCCATCTTGGAGGACATGGACTTTGTCCTCCACGCCACCGCGGATCAGCTCGCGGCTAAAGTCGGTACCTCCCGCACCTCAGTTATCCGTACGGCGCAGGCGCTGGGCTACGACGGCTACCAGCAGTTGCGCGTAGCTCTCACGCAGGAGATTGCGCAACGCCCACGGCAGCTTCCCGGTGTCGATTCGACCTACGTCGGCCGCATGTCCGCCGAGATTGCCAGCTTCAGCAATTATCTGCACGGACTCACCACGCTGCTCAATGAGAAAGAACTGACGACAACGGTTGAATCACTTGTGGGAGCGAAGCGCGTCCTCATCGTGGGCAACGGACTATCGGCTCCACTTGCCCAAACCATGGCGCTGCGCCTTACCAGTATCGGACGCCCTGCAGAGTTCGTGGGAGAGGCCACGGGCCAGCACATCGCAGCAACGCAACTGGATTCCGAGTGCGTATGCCTCGTGGTCTCTGGATCCGGCTCGACCACGCTCACACTCAAAGCTGCGACCGCGGCCCACGCGTCGGGCGCGGCCATCATCGCATTGACGTCGTTTACCTCTTCGCCCTTGGCGGATCTTGCCACCTACACGCTGGTCATTCCCTCCCCCGATGGAACGTTCCGCGCTGAACTCGCGGATGCCTCTCGCGTGGCCTTCCTGCTGGTTTTGGAGGCACTCGTCACGCTGGTGGATTCCCACCTCGATGATTCCGCGGCGCGGCGCACGGTGCTCACTGTGCTGCAATCGGCGATGGAGAATTAATTACCCAAGTACGCGTAGGCCGCGGCGATGAGCGCCTGGGTCGCGGTGTTCAGCGTCGGCTGCAGCTCCGGCGCAAATCGCGGGTTGTGGTTGGGAATTGATGCGCCATCAGTTCGCCCGCCGAAGCCCCAGAAACAATAGGGGGCTCCGAAGGCATCGGGGATGCGAGAGAAATCCTCGGACGCCGTCCACGGCTCCATGTCGAGGACACTATCGCCACCGAGGACGTCGATAAGCTGCGCGCGCACTTTTTCGGTCGCGTCTTTATCGTTGACGGTGAGGGGGTAATTATCACTCTGTACAAACTCCGGCTCGCGCGGGGACATCGCTGCTTGGCACTCGGCCTCGATAATGCGGTGGATAGCCTCCACGATCTGTGCTCGGATGTTCTCGTCATAAGCACGAATGTTGATGCGCAGAGTGGCCGAATCCGGGATAATGTTGGCCTTGGTTCCTGCCTGCACGGCGCCGACGGTGAGCACCGCAAATTCGTGGGGATCGACCTCGCGGGAAACAACGGTCTGCAACCGCAGCACAATGGAGCTGGCCAGCACCACCGGGTCGACGCTCAAGTGCGGCATCGAGCCATGCGAGCCGTGCCCAAAGACCGTGACGGTCAGAGACGTCGCCGTGGACAGCACCGGGCCGGGAGCGATGAGGACGGTGCCGGCTGGGGCGTTTTCGTCGATGAAGATGTGCTGGCCTAGAGCCACGTCGGGAGTGGGAATTTTGTCAGTAAGACCTGCCTCCACCATGGACTGCGCGCCCTCAGCGGTTTCCTCGCCCGGCTGAAACAGGGCGATAAAGGTACCGGACCACGCATCGGTAGCCTTCGCCAGCGCCTCGGTCGCGCCCAGCAATCCGGTGACGTGGGCGTCGTGCCCGCAGGCATGCATGGCCTCACCCGTGGCGGCGTACTCCAACCCCGTGTCCTCCACGATGGGAAGAGCGTCAAAGTCGGCGCGCTCGAGAACCGTCGCGCCCGCGCCATTGCGCAGGATGCCAACTATTCCCCCGCCGAGCTCCAGCACCTCTACGCCGGGAAACTCGCGGAGTTTCTCCGCGATGACACCGCGGGTGCGCTCCTCTGCCATGCTGAGCTCGGGGTGCTGATGCAGGTCCTTGTACAGGACTTCTTGCCACTCAGTGGCGTCGGAGGCGTGGGCGAGAATATCGGCAATACTCATGCCCACAGGCTACACGGGACGGCGGAGGCTAGCCGCCGATCTTGAAGTCGCAGACGTCGCCGTCCTGCATGATGTATTCCTTGCCCTCCTGGCGGACCTTGCCGGCATTGCGGGCCTCAGCCATGGAACCGGCGGCATCGAGGTCATCGAAGGAGACGATTTCCGCCTTGATGAACTTCTTCTCGAAGTCGGTGTGGATGACACCGGCTGCCTGCGGCGCGGCGGAGCCCTGCTTGATGGTCCACGCACGGGCCTCCTTCGGGCCCGCGGTCAGGTAGGTCTGCAGGCCCAGGGTGGCGAAACCGGCCTTCGCCAACGTCGCCAAGCCCGGCTCTTCCTGCCCCACGGACTCCAGCAGCTCCAGCGCCTCGGCCTCGTCAAGCTCCAGGAGCTCGGTTTCGGTCTGCGCGTCGAGGAACACGCACTCGGCCGGGGCGACGAGCTGGCGCAGCTCGTCCTTCTTAGCGTCGTCGGTAAGCACTGCCTCATCGGAGTTGAACACGTAGAGGAAGGGCTTGGCGGTCATCAGGTGCAGCTCGCGCAGCAGCGACAGGTCGATCTCGTTGCTCTTGGACGCGGCGAAGAGGGTGCGGTCATCCTCCAGGATGGCCTGCGCCTTCTTGGTCTCCTCCACGGTCTCGCCCAAGTCCTTGTTCTTCTTGACTTCCTTCTCCAGGCGCGGCAGGGCCTTCTCAATGGTCTGGAGATCAGCCAGGATGAGCTCGGTATTAATCACGGAGATGTCATGCGCTGGGTTGACCTCGCCGTCAACGTGGATGACGTTGTCATCGGCGAAGGCTCGCACGACCTGGCAGATGGCGTCTGCCTCGCGGATGTTTGCCAGGAAGGCGTTACCCATTCCCTCGCCCTTGGATGCGCCTTCGACGATGCCGGCGATGTCCACGAAGGACACCGTGGCCGGGAGGATGCGCTCGGAGCTGAAGATCTCCGCGAGGCGGTCCAGGCGGGAATCGGGCAGCTCCACGAGTCCGACGTTCGGCTCGATGGTGGCGAACGGGTAGTTCGCAGCCAAAATATCGGAACGGGTCAGGGCATTAAACAAAGTGGACTTGCCCACGTTGGGCAGGCCGACGATTCCTAGTGTAAGACTCACGGGGCCAATCCTAACGCACCCCGGAATTTATAAGGCAAGATGGTGGGGTGAGTTCCGAACAGCAATCCCCCCAGGCGTCCTCGCCAGAACTCGACGGGCGCTTCGACAGTACCGTTGACGCCGCCGCGCTTGACGACGTCTCCCCGCACCCGCCCGGCAACCAAGTCGACCGCTCCGTAGTGGTCGGCGAGGTCATCAAGTCCGCCTCACTCTGGGCGCTGCGCCTCTTTATCATTGGCCTCTTCCTCTACGCCTCCTTCCGTGTACTGGGTAACTTTTGGCGCGGCATCCTGCCCGTGCTCATTGCGCTCATCGTCTGCACGGTGCTGGCCCCCGTCGCCGGCTGGATGCGCACCAAGGGGCTACCCGCTGCTCTGGCGGCGGTGGTAACCATCCTCGTCTCCTTTACCGCCGTGGGGTCGCTGTTTTTGTTCATCGCGCCCGACTTCGCCCGACAGTCCCAGACGCTCTACCTGCAAACCGTCGAAGGTATCCAGCGGCTGCAGCTCTGGGCCCAGGGTCCACCGCTCAACCTTGACCCGGACGACATGGGGCACTACATCGACGAGATCGCCCTGTGGCTGCAGCGCCAGGCCGGCTCCATCGCGGGCTCGGTCTTTACTGGCATCGGCACGGCGACCTCCATCATCGTCACGCTGCTCATCATCATGGTGCTGACCTTCTTCTTCTTGAAAGATGGCCACAACTTCCTCCCCTGGCTGCGCGCGGCCACCGGACGCCGCACCGGCTGGCACCTCACCGAGCTGCTCACCCGCGCGTGGAGCACCCTGGGAGGCTTCGTGCGCGCCCAGGCCATGGTCTCCTTTGTGGATGCCATCTTCATCGGCTTCGGCCTCGCCCTCATCGGCGTTCCCCTCGCCATGGCACTGGCCATTATCACCTTTATTGCCGGCTTCATCCCCTTCGTCGGCGCCATCGTGGCCGGCGCACTGTCCGTGACCATCGCGCTGGTCTCGCTGGGAGTTACTAAGGCGCTGCTTGTCTTGGGGCTGGTGATCCTGGTGCAGCAGCTCGAGGGCAACGTCCTCTCGCCGTGGCTGCAATCCAAGGCAATGAACCTGCACCCAGTGGTCGTCCTCATCTCGGTGACGGTGGGCTCCGCCCTCTTCGGGCTCATCGGCGGCTTCTTGGCGGTGCCGACCGCCGCCACCATCGCCGTGGCCTACCGCTACTTCCAGGACATGATGATGCTGCAATCCGGCGAGAAGACTGCCGAGGACCTGAAGTTCTCCACAGTGGCCGGCTTCCTCATCGGGCGCTATACCCAGGAACAGGGTGATCGCAAGCGCGAACAGTGGCTCGCCATCCCTGACCATGCCGCCCCCGGCGGCGCGGCCGAGGACGTGGCCACCGACGGTTCGAGCGAGCTGGACCGGCGCGTGGACGTCGACGCCGACCTCAGCGATAGCGAGTCCAGTGCCCGCGCGGGAATTCGCCGGGCCATCGGAACTCTCGAACAGATGTTGCAACCGAAGGACAAGGGCAGCAAGTAGGTGTCCAAGGCGCATGCCAGGATGTGAGGCATGACGTCTTTCCTTCCCGTGTTCTTGATGTTTGTGGGCCTGCTCTTGGGCCTGGTGCTCGGCTGGCTCGCGCGCGCCCACACCAACCAGCCTTCAGAGGAACATCGCGCCCTCCAGGAGTCCCAGCGCCGCCAGGCGGAACTCGCCCCGCTGGAAAAGGCCATGGACCGGCTCGGACTACAGCTCCAGGAGCTGGAGGCGGACAGAACCTCCTCCCTGGCGGCGCTGAGCAGTCAGGTGCAGGCGGTCACGCGTACTTCCTCGCAGCTCTCGGACCGCACGGACAAGCTGGTCGGCGCGCTTCGCTCCCCCAACGTTCGCGGCCGCTGGGGCGAGGTGCAGTTGGAGCGCGTCGTGGAGCTCGGCGGTATGCGCAAGCACGTCGACTTCGATTCCCAGGTCACCGCGTATCTCAACGGCACTGCCGTGCGCCCGGACCTGGTGATCCACTTAGCGGGCGGGCGCAGCGTCATCGTGGACGCCAAGGTTCCGCTCAGCTCCTATCTGGACGCCATGGAGAGCGAGGACCCGGAAGACCGCGCGGGCTTCCTCCGCCACCACGCGCATCTCATGCGCACCCACGTCCAGGCGCTATCCGCCAAGGAATACATCGATGCCTTCGCGCCGACCCCGCAGTTCGTCGTCCTCTTTGTGCCGGCGGATACCTTTGTCGATGCCGCCTTGGGCGTCAACCCCGAACTGTTGGAGTTCGCCTTTGAGCGCAACGTCGTCATCGCCACCCCCAGCACCCTCTTTGCCCTGCTGCGCACGGTAGCGGTGAGCTGGCAGCACGAGGACGTGTCCGAGAAGGCCCGGGAGGTGCAGCGCTTGGGGCGTGAGCTCTACACGCGGCTGGGCACGCTCAATCAGCATTATGACAAGGTGGGGCGCAGCCTGGCCAAGGCAGTGGAGGCCTATAACGCGAGCCTGGCCAGCCTCGATTCGCGCGTCGGCGTGACTGCCCGGCGGTTGAAGGAGATGGACGTACCCGGGCGCGTGGACCGCCTCCCCGTGGAGCCACAGAGTGTGGATTCTTGGCCGCGGCGCGCGAGCAATGAATAACGTTTCGGTCACCGTAACCGGTAGACTCGTTCGGCGTGTCACTTGCCAAATTTCGAAGCCGCCCGCCCCGCCGCGGAATGCCGCTCATCAGAGCGCTCCTCGTGGCGCTCGTCGTCGCGCTCGTGGCCATGGCGGTGTCGGGCGTCATGGGCAGCGTGGGGATAGCCTTCGCGCTGATTTTTGGCATCGGTAGCCTCGCCGCCACCTGGCTGGTAGAAACCCGCGGCCTGTACATGCTGGTCATCAGCTTGCCGCTTCTTTACGCGGTAGCCACCGCGGGCGCAGGCTTTATCAACTCGGCCTCCTCCCTTCCGGAGGGCGCGTCGCCGTTTTCTAAGACGGCTCTGTTGACGTCGTTCTTCCCCGTGGTCCAGCACTTCCCCGTGCTCATTGTCACCGTGCTGGCCTGTGCACTGTTGGCCGTCATTCGCCTCTGGGGCAGCTCCGCCCAATCTAAGAACCGTCAGGCCGAGGCCCAGAAGAAGCGCCGCAACGACGCGGCCGCGGACGAGCGTAACCGCTCGGAGCGGCTCTCTGTGGCCGATCTGGTGGCCCGCGAAGGCGAGCGCTCTGGGCGCGTGCGCGAGCGCGACCGCGAGGAACGCCGCCGCGAACAGGCCGCCGAGCGGGACAAGTACGAGAACGTGGAGTTCCCGGAGCCCCGCGAAAAGCGGCCGCCGCGGCTGGAGGAAAACCTCTACGACGAGGATTAACCCTCTTAGCGCGCGGTGCGGGCCGGGCGCAGGTCGCGCGGCAGCGAGAACGTGATGGTCTCCGTAGAGGTGGTGACCTGCTCGACGTCGGAGTAGCCGCGCTCGTCCAAGAACTCGAGGACCTCGCGCACGAGCAACTCCGGAACCGAGGCGCCGCACGTCACGCCCACGGTGTTCACTCCGTCCAACCATGCCTCATCGATTTCGGAGGCGAAGTCCACCAAGTGAGAGGCCTTCGAACCAGCTTCCAGGGCAACCTCCACGAGGCGCTTGGAGTTGGAGGAATTCTGCGAGCCCACGACAATCATGAGATCGCAGGCTGGGGCGATATTCTTCACCGACTCCTGACGGTTCTGGGTGGCGTAGCAAATATCGTCTGACGGCGGGTTCTCCAAGTGCGGGAAACGCTCGCGCAGCTTGTTGACGATCTCAATCGTCTCATCCACCGACAGCGTGGTCTGGGACAGCCAAATGAGCTTTTCCTCCTGGAGGAACTCCGGCAGCTTGTCCACGCCTTCGACGCCGTCCACCAGGTGCGTGACCTCCGGGGCCTCTCCCGCGGTGCCCTCCACCTCCTCGTGGCCTTCGTGGCCGACGAGCAGGATGTGGTAGCCGTCGCGGTGGAAGCGGCGGGCCTCGTTGTGGACCTTGGTCACCAGCGGGCAGGTGGCGTCGAGCGTCAGCTGCTTGCGCTCCTGTGCTTCCGCGCGCACCGTGGGCGCAATACCGTGGGCAGAGAAGACCAGGTGCGCACCTTCCGGAGCCTCGGAGGCTTCTTCAACGAAGACGACGCCGCGCTTTGCCAGGGATTCCACGACGTAGCGGTTGTGGACAATTTGCTTGCGCACGTAGATGGGTGCGCCGTACTTTTCCAGGGCCTTTTCAACGGTTTCCACCGCACGGTCCACGCCGGCACAGTAGCCGCGGGGAGCCGCCAGGAGCACCTTCTTGGCAGTTTCAGTCATGGCTCCTAGAGTAACGAAAATTGTCCGCATACTGTAGTTACGTGCCCGCCACTACGCGTGTCCGAGCCACCTCATAGACTGGTCTCATCGGCTAACTCACCAGCCAACTGACAACTCGGTGGAAAGAGCCGGGCAGAATACCGTAGAGAGAAAGGACCGCGCGTGAACCAACCAGCCAATTCTGCGGAAACGCCGTGGCCCGTTGGCAAGGTCAACGAACAGGTCAAGGGCTGGATCGAACGCCTCGGCTTCTTGTGGGTAGAAGGGCAAATCACCCAGCTCAACATGAAGCCGACGTGGAAGCTGTCCTACATCACTTTGCGCGACGTGGAGCAGGAGAAATCGGTCCAGCTCACCTGTGCCACCTCACTTATCCGCAACGCGCCGTCCCCGTTGAAGGACGGCGACCGCGTGGTGGTCTACGGAAAGCCGGCGTTTTATGCCGGCCGCGGCAGCTTCTCCCTCTGGGTCACAGAGATCCGCCACGTCGGCATCGGTGACCTGCTGGCCCGCGTGGAGATGCTGCGCCAGCGCCTGCGGCAGGAGGGCTTGTGCGATCCGTCCCGCAAGCTCCCGCTTCCCTACCTGCCTAAAAAGATTGGTCTCATCACCGGGCGCGGTTCGCACGCTGAGCGGGATGTGCTCTCCGTGGCCGAGGACCGCTGGCCGGCCGTACAGTTTGAGGTCATCAATACCGCGGTACAGGGCGCTACGGCGGTCACGCAGGTAGTGGACGCACTACAGAAGCTCGATGCCGACCCGGAGGTCGATGTCATCATCATCGCCCGCGGCGGCGGTTCGGTGGAGGATCTGCTCCCCTTCTCCGAGGAGGCACTCCAGCGTGCGGTCGCGGCGGCGCGCACGCCGGTGGTGTCCGCTATCGGCCACGAGCCGGACCACCCGGTGCTGGACGACGTCGCAGATCTCCGCGCCGCCACACCCACCGACGCCGCCAAGCGCGTCGTCCCGTCTGCTGCCGAAGAATACGCACTGATTGATGAGGCCCGCTCCCGGATGGCCGCCGCCCTGCGCGGCTGGGTCGAGCGCGAGCGCCGCGGGCTAGACAACATTCGTTCCCGCCCGGTGCTGGCGGATCCGATGGTGCCCATCACCGCGCGCCGTGAAGAGTTGGAGCGCAACGTGGTGGCCATTCGCCGGGTCATCAACCACCAGATCGATGGCGAGACGAACCAGATCGCATCGCTGCGCGCGCGAGTGTCCGCCCTGGGCCCCTCGGCCACGCTCGAGCGCGGGTACGCCATCGTGCAGGTGGTACCGCGCGATGGGAGCGGGCCAGAGGTGGTCACAAGCTTTGAGCAATCCCCACCGGGCTCGCAGTTGCGCATCCGCGTGGGCGATGGCTCCATTACCGCCGCAGCGATGGCCTCCCAGGCGGCCGACTAGACCCAGAACACTGACTCTAGCCACAACCCCCGTAGAAAAACCGTAAAAGAAGAGGAACACTATGACTGACACCATCGGAGCCGGACAGCCCGGCCAGGACGCCTTCCCGCCCATTGCGGAGCTGAGCTACGAGCAGGCGCGCGACGAGCTCATTGAAACCGTGAAGATCCTCGAACTAGGCCAGATGGGCTTGGACGAGTCGCTGAAGTACTGGGAGCGCGGCGAGGCCTTGGCCAAGGCCTGCGAGGAGCACCTCGACGGTGCCGCCAAGCGCGTGGAAGAGGCACTGAACAAGAGCGAGCAGAGCGAGGAGGCCTAAGTGAAGATTTACGGCTACCCGAAGGAACGCGTGGATTTCGTCTCCAAGTCTGGCGGCGCCGGATCCTTGGTTTTCGGGGATTCCCGCCAGTTGGCAGAGGAATTCTTCGGCGCCCCGCACGCAGTAGAGGGCACCGACATCAGCTACTTCTCTGGTTCTCTCGTGCTTAGCTTTAGCGACGGTGCATTGTCAGCCGTCACGGTCTATCCGGCCAAGTCCCGGCACGAAAAGGTCGACGTCTACGTCGGCAAGACGCGGTTGAGCGAGGTAGATCCGCTAGACCTCGCCGCGGGAGTCGATGCCGTCGTCCGCGACGGCACGGTGGAACAGGTCTCCTTTACTGGCTAACCACGCTGCCGTCTTCGGCGATGCGCAGCGGTGCGGCGTCAACGAACGCGGCCAGCGCCGTCTCGTAGTCAGCGTCGGCGGCTGAGCCCGTCAGCATCAGGCGGGCATCCCCCAGGTCGGTAATCCACAGCGGGCGCACGCCCTTGTCGTCACTGGTGAGCACCTGGACGTCGTGGCCGGCAACGTGGCGCTGCTCGGAGTTTGCACGATAGGTGGAATCGTAGGCCGCTGGGACGTCGTCAAGCGCTACCTGCGTCTGCACGGACTCGACGTAGCCCTCGTCCGGGGTGAGCCAGCTTACGACTGCGCCGGACTCCGCGCCCATCTGCATACGGCGCGCGGCGGTGGGCTGCCAGCCTTCCGGCAACTGCGGCTCCCGAATCACCGCGCCCTGTGTGCGCGCCTCCATCTCCAGGAAGGTCGAGGCGTCGACGTCCTGCACCGGCCCCGTCTTTTCCGGGTTGACGGTGCATAGACCGGTCGCCCCCACGACGAGGAACATCATGATGAGGATGCCGCCTACCGTCAGGATGATGTCGCGCGCGCCCTCAAAAATCTTGGGTTTCTCTTCAGCTGCCACCCGCCCAGTATTTCACGCCGCCTATTCCCCGCGCGACACCGCCAGCCACCAGCGTTTTCTGCCCACACCACCCCCATCCCACATCTGGGGGAGCCATTCGGGCTTGAATCCACCACAAAAGTGGAACAATAGTGTGTGTATTCCGGGTTCACTTCACCCCGGGTTGAGCCCCTTACGAGAAAGGCATCGAGCACACATGTCCGATAACACGTCATACATCCCCGACCGCAACCTCGCTATGGAGCTGGTGCGCGTCACTGAGGCCGCGGCCCTGGCCTCGGGTCGCTGGGTTGGCCGTGGAATGAAAAACGAGGGCGACGGCGCGGCAGTGGACGCCATGCGCAAGCTGATCAACTCCGTTGCGATGAACGGCGTGGTCGTCATTGGCGAGGGCGAAAAGGATGAGGCGCCGATGCTCTTCAACGGCGAGCAGGTTGGCACCGGCGAAGGCGCCGAGATGGATATCGCGGTCGACCCCGTGGACGGCACCCGCCTCATGGCGGAAGGCCGTCCGAACGCCATTTCCGTCATCGCCGCCGCCGAGCGCGGCACCATGTACGATCCCTCTGCAGTCTTCTACATGCAGAAGATTGCCGTCGGCCCCGACGCCGTGGGTTCCATCAACATCAACGAGTCGGTGGAATGGAACGTGCAGTCCGTGGCCAAGGCCAAGGGCATCAGGCCGGCTGATCTCACCGTCGTCGTATTGGACCGCCCGCGCCACGAGCAGCTCATCTCTGAGATCCGCCAGGCAGGCGCGAAAGTGCGCCTCATCATGGACGGCGACGTCGCCGGTGCCATCGCCACCTGCCAGGACAGCAACTCTATTGACCTCATGATGGGCATTGGCGGCACCCCGGAAGGGATTATTACCGCCTGCGCCATGAAGTGCATGGGCGGGGAAATCCAGGGCAAGCTGTGGCCGAAGGACGACGCTGAGGCAGAAAAGGCCCGTCAGGCAGGCCACGATCTGGATCGCGTGCTCACCACCGATGACCTGGTTTCCTCCGAGAACTGCTACTTCGCCGCCACCGGCGTGACCAACGGTGACATGCTGCGCGGTGTCTCCTACCGCAAGAACAGCGCGACCACCCGCTCCTTGGTCATGCGCTCCAAGTCCGGCACCATCCGCTACGTCGATTCCGTCCACCAGCTGCCCAAGCTGCAGGAATACTCCGTGGTGGACTACACCAACCCGCACGAGAAGTAGCAGTGCTACCGTGGCATGCAGCGCCGTGTCACGGCACACAAATCAGACAGTGATTCATTAAGCATCACAATTCATCACTAATCATCACAGAAAAGGTGACTTCATGACTGAATACCGCATTGAGCACGACACCATGGGTGAGGTCAAGGTCCCGGCAGACGCCCTGTGGCGCGCCCAGACCCAGCGTGCGGTGGAGAACTTCCCCATTTCCGGCCGCGGCCTCGAGTCCGCGCAGATCCGCGCGCTCGGCCTGCTCAAGGCAGCCTGCGCGCAGGTGAACAAGGACTCCGGCAAGCTGGACGCCGACAAGGCCGATGCCATCATCGCCGCCGCTACCGAGATTGCTGAGGGCAAGCACGATGATGCTTTCCCGATTGACGTCTTCCAGACCGGCTCCGGCACCTCCTCCAACATGAACACCAACGAGGTCATCGCCTCCATTGCCCACAACAATGGTGTGGAGATTCACCCGAATGACCACGTGAATATGGGCCAGTCCTCCAACGACACCTTCCCCACCGCCACGCACGTCGCGGCGACCGAGGCCGCAGTCAACGACCTCATCCCGGGCCTCAAGGTGCTCCACGAGTCCCTGACGAAGAAGGCCAAGGAATTCGCGGACATCGTTAAGTCCGGCCGTACGCACCTCATGGACGCCACCCCGGTAACCCTGGGGCAGGAGTTCGGCGGCTACGCCCGCCAGATCGAGCTGGGAATCGAACGCGTCGAGGCGACCCTTCCGCGTCTAGGCGAGCTGGCCATCGGCGGCACCGCCACCGGTACCGGCCTGAACACCTCCGCTGACTTCGGCGGCAAGGTGACCGAGGAGCTGAAGAAGCTCACTGGTGTCGAGCAGCTCACCGAGGCGAAGAACCACTTCGAGGCACAGGCGGCCCGCGACGCACTCGTGGAGTTCTCCGGCGCCATGCGCACCGTGGCGGTTTCCCTCAATAAAATTGCCAATGACATTCGTCTCATGGGCTCCGGCCCGCTGACGGGGCTGTCCGAGATTCACCTCAAGGACCTGCAGCCGGGTTCCTCCATCATGCCGGGCAAGGTCAACCCGGTGCTGTGTGAGGCCGCCACCATGGTGGTCAGCCAGGTTATCGGTAACGACGCTGCCGTGGCCTTCGGCGGCTCCAACGGCCAGTTCGAGCTCAACGTCTACATCCCGATGATGGCCCGCAACGTGCTCGAGTCCTCCCGCCTGCTGGCAAACGTCTCCCGCGTCTTCGCCGAGAAGTGCGTCGATGGTATCGAGGCCAACGAGGAGCGCATGAAGAAGTTCGCGGAGTCCTCCACCTCTATCGTGACCCCGCTGAACTCCAAGATCGGCTATGAGAACGCAGCGAAGGCCGCCAAGCACGCACTGCACGAGAAGATCACGGTGCGCGAGGCAGTCATCGACTTGGGCTTCGTCGACGGCGAGAACCTCACCGAGGAGGAGCTGGATGAGCGCCTCAACGTTCTCACCATGACCAACCGCGACCGCGACGAGTTCTAAACCCCGCCTCCTCCGCGCACGATGCCGCTCTCCCAACGGAGGGCGGTTTCGTTGTTTTCGCACGGAGCCCACCCCACAATGTGAACCCCTTCATATATTCGGTGACGCGTCTCTAAAATCACCAACCTTGCACTTGGTGCAAGTTTGCACCGGGTGTAGTCTTGCACTCTGTGCAAGAAGAAATGTCATTACGCGAGCAGAAGCGCCTCAAGACGCGCTTGCGAATCGAAGACGCCGCCACCCGACTGGTGGACGAGCGTGGATTCGCCGACGTGACAGTAGAGGAGATTTGCGACGCAGCGGGTATTTCTCGGCGCACCTTTTTCAACTATTTCGATTCCAAGGATTCCGCCGTGCTCGGCGCCCCGAGCCACGAATTCACGGAGGATCAAAGAAGTACTTTCCTCGCCACCCCGACGGACAGCGTCTTCGGGTTGGCCGTAAACCTCGTGAAGGGCCACCTCGTTGGCCAACACGTCGATGACGTGATTACACAGCGCCGGCGCCGGATTTCCTCCGACGCTGACGCCGCGGCGGCGTCGTTAAGCCGAAAGCGTGCCAAGTCCAACGAGATCTTGAGCCTCATCACTGAGCGCCTTCATCAGGATCCCAGCTTGCGACAGTTGCCCGCGGTCTCGGCGGAGACGGAGGCCATACTCATCGCCTCCACCATCCGGGAAGCCTTCTGGATAGCTACAGCGTCGCCGGATTTCAGCTGCGACATTCCCTTTGAGCAACGCTTCGAATCTGCGCTCACACTCATTAACGATTTTTCGAAAGGACTGACATGGTAGATACCGCGGCTAAGCCGGTCTCACAGGCCGACGACGGCAAGCCCGATAACAACCTTGCCCTCGTTTTCTCCGCCCTTGTGCTCACCATGCTGATGAGCTCCCTGGGCCAGATGATTTTCTCCACCGCTTTGCCCACTATCGTGGGCGAGCTCGGCGGCGTGGACCACATGAGCTGGGTCATTTCCGCCTTCCTTGTCATGATGACGATTGCGATGCCGATTTCCGGCAAGCTCGGTGACATGATGGGCCGCAAGTGGCTCTACATTGGTGGCATCTGCATCTTCGTCATCGGATCCACACTCGGCGGCTTTGCCCACACCATGAACCTGCTCATCATCGGCCGTGCCGTGCAGGGCTTCGGCGCTGGCTTCATGATGATTTCCTCCCAGTCCATCATTGCGGAGGTCACCACCTCCCGCGAGCGCGGCAAGTTCATGGGCATCATGGGTGGCGTGTTCGGCCTGTCCTCCGTCCTGGGCCCGGTCCTGGGCGGCTGGTTCACGGACGGCCCGGGCTGGCGCTGGGGCATGTGGATGAACATCCCGCTCGGCCTGATCGCCATCACTGTGTGCACCCTGGTGCTCCACCTGCGCGTGGGCGACACCGATCTGCGCAAGTTTGACCTACTCGGCGCCATCTTCATCGCTATTACCACCGCTTCCCTGATCCTCATGACGACCTGGGGCGGGACCCAGTACGAGTGGTCCGACCCGATCATCATCGGCTTGGGCATCACCGTGGTCATCGGCGCCATCATCACCGTCTTCGTCGAATCTAAGGCCAAGGAGCCGCTCATCCCGGTGCAGCTGTTCAAGAACCGCAACATGGTTCTCACCACCGCAGCCGGCATGGTGCTGGGCCTAGCAATGTTCGGTGTCCTCGGCTACATGCCGACTTACCTGCAGATGGTCCACACCCTGACCCCGACCAAGGCGGGTCTCATGATGATCCCGATGATGGTCGGCATGATCGGTACCTCCACCGGCGTCGGCTTCATCATCGCCCGCACCGGTCACTACAAGCGCTACCCCATCATTGGCCTGGCCATCACCGCCGGCGCATTGTTCTGGATGTCCCGCCTGACCGCGGATACCTCCCTGTTCCACCTGGGTTGCGAGTTCCTCGTCTTCGGTATCGGCCTGGGCTTTGTGATGCAGGTTCTGGTCCTCATTGTCCAGAACTCCTTCCCTGTCTCCCTGGTGGGTACCGCTACCGCAGCGAACAACTTCTTCCGCCAGATCGGTTCCGCCATCGGCGCTTCCCTGGTGGGTTCCCTCTTCATCCACAACATGAAGGACGAGATGGCCGCCAACATGCCTGCCGCCATCACGTCCATGGGTGAGGCTGGCAAGCCCTTCGCGGAGAAGTTCGCAAGTGCTGAAGGCGGTTCCTCCAACCTGACCCCGGCCCTCGTCGCGCAGATGCCGGATCCGATTAAGGACGTCATCCTCAACGCTTACAACGACGGCCTGACCCCGGTCATCCTGCTCATGGTTCCGATGGCCATCATCGCGCTCCTCATCATCCTTCCGGTCCGCGAGGAGCACCTCAAGGAGACGATTGACTAAATGTCACTCACTGCAGCTGGGACGTCCCGGCGGTCTAAACCTCGCTCGATGTGAGTTAAAAAATATCCTCGCCACAGCGCGCATAGCAGGCTGCGTGGCGAGGATATTTTTATGCGCTCTCTAGCGCATCAGCCCGAACTGGCGCACCACCTGGGAGGCCACACCGATGAGCGCAAGCACGGCAGAAATGATGCCGACGATGGTTCCGATATCGCTGCCGCTTGAGCTTCCGCCAAAAGACTTCTTGGTCACCTTCACGGTCTTGCTCACCTCAGTGCCAGACAGCTGCGGCTGGCCGTTGACCATGTCAAACGTCTTCAGCGTCACCGTCGCGGTGCCCTCGGACTTGGCCTCGTAGGTCCCGTCAGAGTTGACTTCGAAGACCTCCGGATCGGACGAGCTTGGCGACGCCACCGGGATACCAACCTGACCACCCCAGGCAAGCCCCAAACTGCCGGTGCTTCCAAGGTTCGTGCCGCCAGAGGTGATGAGCTCTGCACGGTCAAGGCTGTCTTCCGGGATAGCGATGGGGAAGGCGTACCGGCCGTCCTGGAGGGGTTCCGGTTCGCCCGAGATATCATCCCAGGCGTAGAGACCCGCAGTGGCCTCGCCCACCTGCGCCTGGGCGAACTTCGTGTGCGTGGGCTCCAGCATGTTCATGATGTGGCCAGTGCTCATTGTCCACGCACCATTGCGGGCAATGAGCTGATCCCACTCGCTGGAGCCGCGGGAGCCTTGCGTCGACCACGAGGCCACAGCGTGCTCCATGTTCTCGTGCGTGAGATTCTCCGCGGCCACCATGTGGTCGATAACTTCCGGCGTATCTACCCCCACGGTGCGCACATGCGCGAACTCATAGTTCGCCTCTGCGGCTCGCTGGAGGGCCGCGTGCTCCAGTCCCGAGTCCCAGGAGATGGCGTTGGCGTATGCTTCGCGCGAGCTGAAGCCGTGGGCCCGCGCCACAGACTGCACGGTGCTGTTCTTATAGGGAAGGTTCGCATCCCAGGCCTTTGCGCGGAGTTCGCGCACCTGGCGCACAGCCAGGTCACTCTTGGATTTCATCACCGGGTCTGCGAAGACGTAGGCCAGTGCACCGTCGGGCTGGTTGACGTCGAGCTGGGCTACCGGGACAGAGCCGGCCGACGGATATGATGCAGCCGTGGCGACAGGTGCGGTAAAGGCACCGGCCGTCACGGCTGCGGCGGTAGTCAGGGAAAGGATAGATGTACGAAGAGACATGTGACACCTTGCGAGAGAGTAGGAACGGGAACAGTCCTTACTCTAGCGCCACACGCTCCCCTATCCCGAAAAGTGAGGACTATTTCACGCTCTCGGCGGCGCGCGCCCGCTTCTCCTCCGGCTTCGGAAGGAGCAGTTCGTACACGTCCGTGTCGCGCCACTGGCCGGCCAGCTCGCCGTAGGTCATCTTCGCCATGTGAGAGTAGGTCCCCACCTTGACGAAGCCGCGGGACTTGTGCAGCCCAGCAGAGCCGGCATTCTCCGGGAAGATCCACGAGTGAATGGCCCACTTGTGCAGGTCCTGACACACCTCAATAAGTCGGTCCAGCAGGGCGCCGCCGATGCCGCGGCCCTGGGCCTCCGTACCCAGATAGATAGAGTCCTCCACCACTCCGTGGAACACGGTGCGCGAAGAAATCGGCGCAGCGGATACCCAGCCCAGCACCTTCGAGTCGTCATCTTCCTCGACGGCGACATGGACGGAGGCCATGATCTTCGCGGACTTAAACTCGTCGAAGGTCAACGAGCGGGTCTCATACGTGGCGTGGCCGGTGTTGAGGCCCTGCTCGTAAATTTCGCGCATCTGTGGGTAATCCGCTGCGGTGAACGGGCGGATGCGGAAATCCTTCTTTTTGTCTTTAGCGGTTTCGCTCATGCTCACCATTATTACTGGGCTAGTGGCATTTCTGCCAAGCTACACGGGCCGATGATCGCCACATGCGAACGCGCTAGTTCTCGCCTTCCAGAAGGTCGGTGACCAGTTCCGCGATGGCAGAGCGCTCAGAGCGCTGCAGCGTCACGTGGGCGAACAACTCATGGCCCTTGAGCTTCTCGATGACTGCCTGCACGCCGTCGTGGCGGCCCACGCGCAGGTTGTCGCGCTGTGCGACGTCGTGCGTGAGCACCACGCGCGAGCCGCGGCCCAGGCGGGACAGGACGGTGAGCAGCACGTTGCGCTCCAAGGACTGGGCTTCATCCACGATGACAAAGGAATCATGCAGGCTGCGGCCGCGAATGTGCGTCAGCGGGAGCACCTCAAGCAGTCCCCTGTCCTGGACTTCCTCCATGACGTTGTCGGACACGAGGCCCTCCAGGGTGTCGTACACCGCCTGCGTCCACGGATTCATCTTCTCGCTCTCAGAGCCCGGGAGGTAGCCCAGGGACTGCCCGCCCACCGCGTACATCGGGCGGAAGACCACGATGCGACGGTGTTCACCGCGCTCCAGCACCGCTTCCAGCCCAGCGCAGAGCGCCAGCGCCGACTTGCCAGTTCCTGCGCGCCCGCCGATGGACATGATGCCCACCGTGGGGTCCAGCAGCAAGTCGAGGGCAACGCGCTGCTCCGCGGAGCGGCCTTGCAGGCCGAAGACGTTAGCGTCTCCGCGGACGAGGCGCACGGCGCCGTCGACAGTAACGCGTCCCAACGCCGACTGCCCACCCGCCTGCAGCGTCACGCCACAGTGCACGGGCAGCTCCTCGGCCGCGGTCCCGGCATCGGTCACAGCGCCATCAATGAGGACCTCCCCATCGCGGTACAGCGCATCAATAACGTCGGCCGAGGTCTGGACGGTGGCCATACCGGTGTAGCCGGTGAGTACGACGTCCTGCGCGTGATACTCATCGGCCTGCAGGCCCACAGCCCCGGCCTTAACGCGCAGCGGCACGTCCTTGGTCACCAGAACGGTGTCTTTGCCCTCGTGCTGCAGGTTCAGAGCGCAGGCCAATATGCGGTGATCGCCCTCCGGGCCGCGGAAAGCCGCCGGCAACAAGGACTGGTCCTGGTGGTTGAGCTCCACGCGCAGCGTGCCACCTTCCGCCGTCACCGGTACGGGCCGATCCAGAGCCTCGTAGGTAGAGCGCAGGTCCTCCAAATAGCGAAGAGCTTGGCGGGCGAACCAGCCAAGCTCCGGGTGATGACGTTTTCCTTCCAACTCGGAAATAACAACGATGGGCAGCACCACATCGTGTTCTGCAAACTTGCGCAGTGCCCAAGGATCGGAAAGGAGGACGGAAGTATCGATGACGTAGGTCTTAGTGGCCACGGCGGCCTCGTACGGCTGCTCGGTCAGGACGGAAGGAGTGGTCATAGCGGCAGGGTTCTCCCTTGTGGTGCCGCCCCAACTCATCGACCCGGGGCGGCGTGGTGAAGCTGGTGGTTTTCGAACTATCCGAAGAGGCTGTGGAAACCTCCGGACACGACCCAAACTAGAGACCAAAGGTTGAAATTACATGGGTGGAAGATGAACAGTACTAAAACGACAATCCCCGGCGTCACACCTCTACCACGCGTTAAACGCGGGGGACGGTGGAGCGCCGGGGACACTCAGCGGGCAGATGAAGCCTTATTCGACGGTGGCCTCGTACTTGCCGGATTCACCCTTCATCCAGGAGATGGTGCCGTTGGTGAATTCCTGTACCCAGCCGTCGCCAGACTCCTGCTCCGGACCAGTCGGCAGACCAACCTTGTTCTGCAGGCCGCCGTCCTCAGTCCAGGTCTCAGCAATCTTGCCGATGATCGGCTGGGCACCAGCGTCCTTGCTGTAGGCCATCAGCTTGTCCTTGGCGAAGGTAGCAACGTCGCCGTCAGCGGAGGTCTCGATGGACTGCGGGTCGCCCCACTCGCCAGCCTTCTCCTTGATGGCGTCTGCGAAGTCAGAAGAGACCTCTACCTCACCGTCGGCGGTGGACACGCCAACCATGTCGCCCTCAGCGTCGGCGGACTCAGAGGAATCAGCATCCTCAGAAGAATCTGCATCCTCGGAGTCGGAAGCCTCGGCGGAATCGGAGGACTTCATGGAGTCCTTGGCATCGTTGGCAGCGGAACCAGCGGCGTCGGTGGCCTCGGTGGCAGCGGACTTGGCGGCGTCACCAGCATCCTTAGCAGCGTCCTCAGCATCGGAGCAGGCTACAACACCCAGGGACAGGGTTGCGGCGGCGATACCAGCAGCGAAACGACGAGTCATCTTCTTCATTACTTAAATCCTTTCTCAGTAACTTACGAGAACGAAACCCACCGTAAACACACCACCACGCTATTCGCCACCAGCAACCCTATGATTCGACAACGAAATGTGGCCACTAGCGGCGTTTACGCTACTTAGAAGGCTTGTATCTTTTTGATAACGGTTTGGGAATCGCGCCTTTGTTCCCCTTTTTGTGGCTAGCAGCGCGTCGTGCTTGCTTGTCCTTCGCCTTCTGGCTGGCACTGCGTTTCGGCGCCGAATTGCGGGAGGAATTCTTAGTGCGACCCTTCGCTACCCCAACGAAATCCTGAATCTCATCTTTGTCATCGTCCTTGCGCCAGACCAAGGCGATCTCCGTGCGCGCCACCGTAGGATCAGCAAACCCCAGCGGCACCACCTGCTTCTTGCTCAGCACCTTGAGCAGTGGGCGTGGAGCGATAGCCACGCCCACGTTGGCGGCCACGACTTGGAGGGCGGTGCGGACCGCGGCGACGTCGACAAGCGCGTCCGGCCCTATCCGATAGTTCACAATCTCATCCGCCACGTCTGCCGGAGCTATCTCCTCCCCGACCTCCGCGTAGACGGAGTCCTTGGGCACGGCGATGCCAGGGGCTTCCTCGTACAGGCGCACGGTGTGAAAGGACTCGTCGATGCGCGCATCCGGCATGCGCATCAGCGCTAAATCTGCGTCGCCGGAGAGGAGCACGGTGGCGGCATCGTCGGCGTCGACAGTCTGCAAAGCATCAGGCGCGTGCGAATCGCGGTAGCGGCGGAACCACTTTCCCGGTTCAGTTCCGGTGCAAAAGACGAGGCGAAGCATGCATCTCATAATACGGGGCTGCTACCGTGGTGGGCGTGACTGATACCACGAATAATGACACGCAGCAGCCCTCCGGCACCGCAATGCGCGCGCAAACCGCCGCCAAGAAGCTGGGCATTTACCTGCCCGCGACGCCGGAAGAGTTTCAGGCCAACGCAGTAACCCACGCCGAGCTGCGCGACCTGCAAGAAAACCCGCCCGAGTGGCTCTCCACCCTCCGCCGTGAAGGACCCCACCCCCGTCCCGTGGTGGCCCAAAAACTGGGCATTTCCGTGACCGCTCTGAAGAAGAACGACATGGACCGCCCGCTGACCACCGCCGAGATCAAAGAACTCCTCGACGCGATGCCCGAGTGGCTCGAGGCCGCCCGTAAGGCTCACGCAGAGGAGCGCGCGGAAAACACTCCGGACCGAGCTTAGACCAGCTTCCAGTCCTCGAGGCCGTCATAGAGCGGGAAGTCCGCAGCAACCTTATCCACGCGGGCGCGCAGGGCCGCCACATCGGCATTCTTGCCATTCGCCAGCGCAGTACCGATGATGTCCGCAACCTCGGTAAAGGCGGCGGAATCAAGACCGCGGGTAGCCAGCGCCGGGGTGCCAATGCGCAGGCCGGAGGTCACCATCGGCGGACGCGGGTCATTCGGCACGGCGTTGCGGTTGACGGTAATGCCGACCTCGTGGAGGAGATCCTCTGCCTGCTGACCATCGAGCTCGGAATTACGCAGGTCTGCCAGCACCAGATGTACGTCGGTGCCGCCGGTAAGAACGTCGACGCCGGCCTTGGTGCAATCCTCCGCGGTAAGACGCTCAGCCAGGATACGAGCACCCTCCAGCGTGCGCTCCTGACGCTCCTTGAACTCCTCCGTCGCCGCGATCTTCAGCGCAATGGCCTTGGCAGCCACGACGTGCATGAGCGGGCCGCCCTGCTGTCCCGGGAAGACGTTGGAGTTGATCTTCTTGGCAAAGTCCTGCTTAGCCAGGATCATGCCGGAGCGCGGGCCGCCCAGGGTCTTGTGCACCGTGGTGGAGACAACGTCGGAGTACGGGACTGGGGAGGGGTGCACACCGGCGGCGACGAGTCCCGCGAAGTGAGCCATGTCAGTCCACAGGTACGCGCCAACCTCATCAGCGATGGACCGGAATGCCTCAAAATCGATGGTGCGCGGGTAGGCGGACCAACCTGCGATGATGACCTGCGGCTTTTCCGCCAGAGCCTGCTCGCGGACCTTGTCCATGTCGATGCGCATGGTCTCCGGGTCAACCTCGTACGCGGCGACGTCGTACAGCTTGCCGGAGAAGTTCAGCTTCATGCCGTGCGTGAGGTGACCACCGTGGGCCAGGGACAGGCCCATGATCTTGTCACCCGGGTTGATCAGGGAAGCAAGCACCGCAGCGTTGGCCTGTGCGCCGGAGTGCGGCTGCACGTTAGCGAACTCGGCACCGAACAGGGACTTGGCGCGGTCACGGGCTAGGTCCTCCACCACGTCGACGTGCTCGCAGCCGCCGTAGTAGCGGCGGCCCGGGTAGCCCTCAGCGTACTTGTTGGTCAACACGGAGCCCTGCGCCTGCAGCACGGCGCGCGGAACGAAGTTCTCCGAGGCGATCATCTCGAGGGTGCCGCGCTGGCGGGCGATCTCGCCAGAGATGGCGTCGAAGACCTCGGGGTCAAGCTCGCGCATCTCTTGGTAGCGCACGTCAGCAGAGTTCGAAGTGGTCATGGAAGCGTGGTATCCCTTCTGGAGAATTGTCGCCTACAAAAGCTTGCTCCTCATCCTAACGCCCTCCTCCCCCGGCCGGGGGAATTTAGAGTCCCTTTAATTACATGGGCGCGGCGTCACAATGGAACAATGACGGCATGGCGCGAATGACCGATGCGAGCCCGTACCTCGACTTCGACCGCGATACGTGGCGCAACCTGCGTAAATCCATGCCCCAGGTGCTCACGGAAACGGAAGTAGAAAAGCTCCGGGGCATCGGTGACCGCATCGATCTTACGGAGGTGGCGGAGGTCTACCTGCCGCTGTCCCGCCTCATCCATATGCAGGTCAAGGCGCGGCAGAATCTCACCGCTGCCACCGAGTCCTTCCTGGGCAACCCGCCCAGCCACGTACCCTTCGTCATCGGCGTGGCCGGCTCCGTAGCGGTGGGCAAGTCCACCACCGCGCGCCTGCTTCAGGTACTGCTTCAGCGCTGGGAATCGCACCCCAAGGTGGACCTAGTGACTACCGACGGATTCCTCTACCCCACCGCGCACCTCAAAGAGCACGGGCTGATGAAGCGCAAGGGTTTCCCAGAGTCCTACGACCGCCGAGCCCTCATGCGTTTTGTCACCGACGTCAAGTCAGGCAAGCCCGTGGTCAAAGCTCCCCTGTATTCGCACGTGACCTACGACATCGTGCCGGATGAGTTCCAAGAAGTGCACCAGCCCGACATTCTCATCTTGGAGGGCCTGAACGTGTTGCAGACCGGGCCGACGCTCATGGTCTCCGATCTTTTCGATTTCTCGGTCTACGTCGATGCGCGCGTGGACGACATTGAGCACTGGTACATCGACCGCTTCCTCCAGCTCCGGCACACCGCCTTCCGCGAGCCCGGAGCCCACTTCGCTGCCTACGCCGACATGACGGATGAGGAAGCCTTCAATCAGGCGCGCGAAATCTGGCAGTCCATTAACCTGCCCAACCTCATCGAAAACATCCTGCCCACCCGCGTCCGCGCCTCCTTGGTGCTGTGCAAGGGTTCGCACCACCTGGTGGACCGGGTACGGATGCGCAAGATTTAGCGGCCGAAGCGACGGGAGCGCTGCGTATAGTCGCGCAGCGCGCGAAGGAAGTCCACGCGCCGAAACGCCGGCCAATAAGTGTCCGTAAACCAGATTTCGGAATAGGCCGCCTGCCACAGCAGGAAACCAGACAGGCGCTGTTCGCCAGAGGTACGAATAACCAGGTCCGGGTCCGGCAAGCCCTTGGTGTACAGGTTGCTGGTGATCGCTTCCGCCGTCACGCCTTGAGCGATCTCCTCGGCGTTGAGTCCCTTGCTGGCCTCGCTGCGGATGAGGTTCTGGACCGCGTCAACAATCTCTTGGCGTCCGCCGTAGCCCACGGCGATGTTGACGATGACACCCTTGTGGTCCTCCGTGGCCTCGGCGGCGCACCGCATCTTGGCTGTCACTTCCTCCGGCAGCAGATCCAGGTGGCCCACCAAGCGGATCTGGCAATCGAGATCTCCCTCAGACAGGTGCGTGACCACGTCCGAGATGATGTCGAAAAGCAGCTGCACCTCTTGCTCGCTGCGCTTGAGGTTCTCCGTGGACAGCAGGTAGATGGTGACAACCTCAATGTCGGTGCCCTGGCACCACGAGATCATCTCACTAATCTTCCTCGCGCCTTGGCGGTGGCCGTGGCTGATATCCGTAAACCCGGCCTCCCGCGCCCACCGGCGGTTACCGTCCGCCATGATGGCCACGTGCCGCGGCTGCGGCTTGCCCTTAATTTCGCGCGCCAGGCGGGCCTCATAGAGGGGGTAGAGCGCTTGGCTCAAGAACTTCACGGTGCGTCAGCCTCCCCTCGTGCCTAGAAGATGGACTTCTTGCTGGTGTCGAGGATACCGGCTTCCTTCATCGCCGCGTCCACTGCGGCGTCGTCGAAAGGATCGATGCCGTGGTCCTGCGCAAACATGGTGCGACGGCGGAAGCGCGAATAGCGGCGGTGAAAGTTCCACCCCGCAAAAATGACAGCCACGCCCATCAGAGCGAGGATGAGCAGGCCGATGGGTGAGGCCTTACCAAATTCCGGCCCCACCGGACCGCCTTGAGCTCCCTGTGCCAGCAGGGCGACGTCGTGCGCCGCAAGGTAATAAGCAGTCATGCTTTAAGACTCCCCTACTTCCGGGATTCCCGCAAATAAATCGTTCTCCGGGAGCTCCGTCGCCACGCGAGTCTTCGCCAACTCGAATTCCTCGGTAGGCCACCGCTCCTGCTGAACACTCACCGGCGTAGCAAGGAAGGCACCCGCCGGATCGATCTGAGTGGCGTGTGCGCGCAGAGCATCCTCCCGGTTCTGGAAGTACTCCGCGCACTCCACCTGGGTGGTCACGCGCGCCATGATGTCTCCGAACGTGGTGTCCCACCGCGCCAACATAGGCTCATACGGGCTGGTCTTGCCCTCTTCCAGAAGGAGATCGTGGAAGATCTTCATCCGCTGGTACACGAAGCCGTGCGAGTAGTAGAGCTTCTTCGGCTCCCACGGCTGACCAAGCTCCGGATGATAGTCAGCGTCCCCGGCCTTCTCCCACGCGATCATCGACGCCCTGTGCACCATCAAGTGGTCTGGGTGCGGGTAGCCGCCGTTCTCGTCATAGGTGACGATGACCTGCGGGCGGAACTCACGGATGACCTTCACCAGCTCCTGGGCCACCTCGTCATCCTCCATGAGGGCGAAACATCCCTCCGGCAGCAAGTCCTTGATATTGGGGGCCAGCGGATCGCCCGGCAGGCCGGAGTCGACGTGGCCCAACCACTGGTGGTCCACCCCCAGCGCCTGCGCAGCCTTCGCCATCTCTTCGCGGCGGACGCTGCCGATGTTCTCCAATACGCCGGGACGATCCATCGCCGGGTTGATGATGTCGCCACGCTCGCCGCCGGTGCAGGTCACGATGAGGACCTCGCCGCCCTCAGCGGCGTACTTGGCGGTCGTGGCCGCACCCTTCGAGGACTCGTCGTCGGGGTGCGCGTGAATAGCTAGAAGCCGCTTGCTGCTCACTCGGTGAAACATCTCCCTCAGTCTGATCTAGAAACAGTGGCCCAGTGTAGTAGATGGCGTGGGTTTCCCTGCTGTCGGACGGACTGGATAGACTAAAGCTCATGACTTCTGCAGGTTCTGCTCGCCCCTCCTCGCGCTACGGCTCCGCCCCTACTTCCAAGGGATCGTGGACCAACCGCGCCCTCGTCCTCGTCTTTGCCGCCATGCTCATCGCACTTGTCGTTTTCGGTGTGCAATACTTCCGCTCCCAGCAGAAGGTCAACGCCAACATCTCCTACGTCACCCACGAGATCCTCTCCGATGACACCACGCGGGTGTGGGCAGATATCACTCGCAACCGCGTGGAGGAGCCCGCCTACTGCATCGTGCAGGCCTTCGACTATTCCAAGGCGGAAGTAGGCCGCCGCGAAATCGCCGTCCCTGCCGGTGGCGAGGAGGCCCAGCGCATTGCGGTGGACATCCCCACCAACCACCGCGCCGTCGCCGGTGGCGTGTACGGCTGCTCCGGCAACATCCCCGCTTATCTGGACATGAACACGATGGATACAGCGGACGTATCCGAGGACGCTTCGCAGGACGCTACAGCCGAGTAAACGCCCAGCTATGCTAGTATGTTGAGCGTTCAGAATAGGCCGCGCCACCTGCGGTTATGAGGCCTATTCTTCGAAAGATAGACCGTTACACGGAAGGTTGCACCATGGCTGAGCAGCAGAAGCAGTACATCACCCCGGAAACCAAGGCCAAGCTCGAGGCCGAGCTGCAGACCCTCATCGACCACCGCCCGGTCGTCGCCGCGGAGATCAATGAGCGCCGCGAGGAAGGCGATCTGAAGGAGAACGCCGGCTACGACGCCGCACGTGAGATGCAGGACCAGGAAGAGGCCCGCATCAAGCAGATTTCCGAGGTTCTGGCGAACTCCACCACCGAGCGCACCGCCGTCCAGGAGGGCGTTGCCCACATCGGTTCTGTGGTTCACGTGTACTACAACGGCGACGAGGAGGATCGTGAGACCTTCCTGATCGGTACCCGCGCCGCGGCCTCCGATAACAAGGACCTGGAGACCTACTCCGAGCAGTCCCCGCTGGGCGCTGTGCTGTTGGGTGCTGCTGAGGGTGAGACCCGCGAATACACCGCGCCGAATGGCAAGACCATTTCCGTCACCGTGGTCTCCGCCGCACCGTACGATTCCGCAAAGGCCGCGACGCCGCGCGAGTCCTAATTTATACTGCTCTATATCACCGTATTTCTGAGAAAGAGTTTCATCCATGAAGAAGTTCACTCGTTTCGCTGCCGCCGGCTTGGTTTTCTCCGCCGGCCTCTCGCTCGCTGCCTGCCACCCTCCGAACCAGAAGGATTCTGAGGAAAAGATCGACACCGGTGCTACCTACACCGGTGAGGCCCCTGGCGCCGGCGCCGAGTCCAGCGTCGCCCCGGTCACCGAGACCGAAACTGAGGTAGCAACCAACACTGAGGTAGTGACCGACTCTGAGGTGGCCCCCTACACCACCCCGGTTCAGCAGTAACTCTCAAGCGCAGAGTCGAAGCGGCGCCACGGTTATTTTCCGTGGCGCCGCTTCTTACTGTTCCCGTGCCCAGTCACCAATGACGCCGGGCACCACCGCGGGCGACTCCCCCAGCAGGTCACGTCGGTTCGGATCGCGCTCTACCTGCGTCGTCACCGATTTGATCCGCTTCTCGCCGTCACCGCCTCGGCCCGCGCCGCCCATCATGGGCATCATCCCGCGCATGCCACCGCCCCGCGCACCAGCCGCGGCGTTACCCCCGACAACGCTCTGCCTGCCACCGGTTACGGGAAGTGCAGCGCCTCCACCAGAGCCCGTGCTTGACGACGCCTTGCCTTCCTTCTGCCCCGCACCACCAGCCGCAGCACCGGGCAAGCCGCCGACGATGGGGTGAGTACCAGTACCGGCAGAAGCACCCGCAGCCCCTGCACCACCACCCACTCCGGCCGCAGCCGTCGTCGGATTGGCTGCCGGGTGTGCAGTCGCATGTACGGTGCCGCCAGGCAAGCGCCCTGCACCCCTCCCGATTACCCCGGCCCCGTCCGAAAGTCCGGCCGCACTCGGCGTTCCCACCGCACCCATAGACGTTGCACCTCCCGCCGCCGACGCGACACCGTTCATCGGCCCGGGCGACAATGTTCCCGCAGTGGCGCTGGTTGTGCTGAGCGACGAGGCGTCGATTGGCGCCAGCTCATCCCCAAATCCCAGTTCGCTCAGCAGCGCGCGCCCGTGATTGCGCAGATCCGCGTGGAATTGGGCAATGTCTTCCGCACTCATTCCCAGCTTGTGCAGCCCCTGAATTTGGCCATTCGCCACGTCAAAGGAACCGGGCCCCATCTGGCCGCTCTTCATTGCTTCTTGGATTTCCCGCGGCCACGTCACGCCGTCAGTTGTGAAACGGGTGCCATCGCCAGCCACGGCGCCCATCTCCGCACTGGCGTCACCGCCGCCGCTCGGTGGCGCTGACTCCATAAGCGCATGCTGGTAGGGCATCGCCGCAATCGCGCCCCTTTGCAACGTAGCCTGCATATGGGCCAGCGCCGCCTGCTCGGCTGCAGTTCGCACCGCGGGGTCTGGAATCGCTGTAATCTCTAGCGCCATCGCCCACGCCTTCGCCTGCGCGCCGATAAGGTGCGAATGGAAGCCAAATAGCTTTCCCTGCATCACCTGCGAATTCGCAATGAAGTGCGTGCCTGCTTGCGCGACTTCCCGAATCTTCTGCGCCGCCCGAGTCGTCGTCTCACTGTCGTTGTCAGATTCCAGCGCCGTTGCCGACTCCTGGAGCCCCGCAACAATGTCCATCACTTCGGCGCTCAGCTCATTCCATCGTGCCTTCGCCGAGGACACATGCCAGTAGTTAGTATTCGTTAGGTCAACCGCCAGTTTCAATATGTTACTCCCAGGCTGCACCACCGGAACCACAAACCCGAATGGACTGTATCCAGGATCCGGCTGGTTCATGATTGGCATCGCTTCTTGTCCCCCGCCTCCCCCGGCGTCTGCTACGTCCAACCCCCGACTATTGAGCTCGTCCTGCGCTTCTAACCCCGCCAGCTCCCTTTGCAGCGTATCCCCCAGCCACGCCACCTGTTCCCGAAAGCGCTCCAGCGAATTCCGCGCTGAACCAGGGTCAGTGGCGAGCACCCTTTGGTGAATCGTACCCACCTCGCTGAGCCCCGCGACTGGTGAGTATCCGCCGTCTAACGGGGAAAAAGTATCTTCTGATGTCTTTTCGATTCTGCGTCCTAAACGATCAATATTGGCTGCTACTCGAGAAATAGCATCCTGACTAATCCGCATCTAGCCTCCCCTTTTCATGGATTAATTTAGATATAAGACTCGCTGACGATTGGCATTTATGGTCGAGTGAAATTTCCGGCCCAAACTCTGTCCACGAAGCAGACACAGTTCCCCGAACCGTTTCAACATAAGATGTGCAGGTCAATCCCGGTACAAAAGTTCCCTCCACAATGTATATTTGGTCGGGAATGTCCCCCTTTACCGAACGTTCGTCAGGATACGCCCGCCGAATTCGTTCCAACTCAATATCCTCAGTTTCAAGAACTACATCGGCAGATCGCCCGTCGGCATAGTTCGTGGAAAACTGACACGAGCGATAGCCACTCTCCCTCTCGGGCTCGGAGTTTGGCTCCAACCCCAATTCGGCGAGCGCCTCGCTTGGTATCTCACTACACGGGTCAAAGACCCGAAACCCCGGTACAGTGCGGTCAAATGTGCCCAAAGGCGGCAGCACCCCTCTGCCTGTGTCGGCGTCGTCAGCCGCAGCATCCGACTCCTCCACGGTCGTGGCGGTGACATCAGCGACCCCCGAGTCCGCTGAGCCACCGCCACTTTGTCCGTCGGCGAAATCATGAAGTCCCCCGGATTCACCACCATGAACGCGAGCACCCAGGCCACCTGGCAGCGCGCAGCTTGCTAGCACCCCTGTGCAAGCCACGGCTCCCAGCACCAGGCCCCCGATTCGCTTCATGGTTTCCCTTCAATACATTTCACCAACTTTTCGAAACCAACTCTTGGAGTGTGACTCCGCCAGTGGCTTCTGCAACAAGAATGCACGAAACTTCCCGGCTTGTCGCGCCAAATTTTGACGCTTTGACTCAACCGAAATTTCACGCATCCTCACATATAAGAACTGTCTGTTAGAAAATTTTTTAATACCCGCTGGTTAAACCCTGTGCGCGGACTGAATGCAGATCGGGAAATTTTTTCCAGATTTCGGTGAAAAAATTTTCATGGGTACACCCGAAATTACACGCGTGTAAAGCTGTATCCTGGGGTTTGTAAATTTACTGTCGTCAACTTTACGGCCAATTCACCCACAAATTTCACCCGGTAAGTCGCAGATCGACCTTGCAAATTCGTTAGCACCTTGTGGGTCAGAACGGAATGTCTTCGTCGCACTCCTTTCCGCCGTCGCCGCCGTCGACGCCACCCGTCGCGCTTGGCTTCGCCGCGTCTTGCTCGAGCTCCTGCTTGAGAACCTGAGCCCGTTCGTGAGCTTTCGTACGGTTCGCGGTAATGAGCTGACCCACGGTCTGCGCCCAGCGCTTTACCTTCGGTGCCAAGGGCCCTTCAGCCTCGGTAATAAGCCACGTTCCGTCCTCGAACAGCCACACCACATCACCGGTATCCGGGTCCAAGATATAGAACGCGCGGCCGTCAGTCTTCATATTGTGGTGGTGCTGACATAGGGCCACCATGTTCGACGGATGCGTCTTTCCACCATCCCGGTAGTTAATCCGATGGTCCAATTGCGACAGGTAGGCCGGCTGGTCACAGGTGGGAGCACGACACGTTAAGTCCCGGCCTTCGACGTATTTACGCACTTCCTCCGACGGGCCATACCCTGCCGTTTCCTTCGGCGCTTCGCTAAAATCCCGGTGTCGCTCTCGCTTGGCGGGGATATCGCCAGTCATCCAGCCATGGCCCTGGACGTACGTAGGGGCATTCTCAACGTCGGACGCGCGATAGGAATAGATGACCACTTTCCCAGCCTCTGGAGTGACCGATCCTGAAATCAGGAGCACGAGAGCTTCGGCGAGTGTTACCTGATGCTCCTTAGCCACCTGGGCCACGATCTCGTGCAACACCACCCCGTGAGCGGCTTCCACGTCAAGTTCAATGTAGGCTCTGCTGCCACTTACCGTGCACCGGTACGCATCCTTTTTCTGGGGATTATAGAAGGCAATGGTCGGGTCAAGTGCCCGGCAAATATCCCGCAGCCGACGGCGAATTTTCCCCACAGTGGGAAACACCTGGTTTGGCTTGGTCGGCGTCAGATAGGCCGCTAGCAGGCTATCTATCTGCGCCAGAATATCCCCTTCAACCTTCCCCAACTTCGCCAGTACTTGGTCGATAGCCACCAAGGCTTGCATGTCTAGGATGAACCCCGCGTCCTGCAGCGCTTTGACTTTCGGCAGCTCCCCGAGCCGAAAAATCGCCAAAATATTACGCGCTACCTGACTTTGGATCTTCCCCGTCTTGCCGGCGATGCGACTGAAGGCAACGTCGGCGTCGTCGTCAAGCACTGGCACAACTGAACACCAGAACTCGTACTCCACCCGGCGCATCGCTATCCCTGCCGTACAGACGGGATCGTGCGGATTCGAATGCGAAAAGTAAGGCGGTTGATCTACCGCTGTCGTTGACGTTGCCACAATCGTGACACCCCCTTGATGTCGGAGTCTCCCCAATAGAGAGTAGAACAGCTTTTCTACCCTTGAGTTTAAACCCCTACCCGGACATGCATCACAGGTACATTTGTTACACCCTCGACAGACCCCCTAGACCAAATACACGTTCGAACTTCAAACACACTTTGCCCAACTGGATTTATAAACGGCGGATTATACCCCACGATACCGCCAAACCGTGTTTAATATCACAATCGAGCCGCTGGAAGAGCATTCTTAGCGGCCTCCTTCAGCACGCCCCGCACAGCAAAAGCCCGCTCCCCTTCCCACAAAGTAGGAGAAAGAGCGGGCTCTACTTAAGTGTCGCTACAAGAGCGAATCCTAGTCCCTGAAAAAGCTCAGGAAGCGCAGGATTTCGGTGTACAGCCAGACCAGGGTCACGGCCAGACCAAGGGCCACGCCCCAGGCGTACTTGGCCGGAGCACCCTGACGGATCAGGCGGTCAGCCTGGTCAAAGTCAGTCATGAAGGACAGTGCAGCGAGCACGATGCAGACCAGGGAGAAGATGATGGACAGGATGCCACCATCGCGCAGCGGGCTCATACCAAAGAAGATGGCCAGCAGGAAGTTACCCAGCGCCATAATGGCAACGCCGGCGATGAGGCCGAACATGATCTTGTTGAACTTCGGGGTAACCTTCACCGCACCGGTCTTGTAGACCATGAGCATGCCGATAAATACGCCGACCGTACCCATGATGGCCTGGCCGATAATCGCCATGCCATCGGAGTTACCAAAGGCCACGCCGGCAAACATCAGGGAAAAGCCGCCCACGAAGAGGCCCTCGAACACCGCGTAAATCAAAGTGACCGCGGCGGAGCCGTACTTCTTACCAAAGGTCGATACCAGAACCGTGACAAGGCCACCGAGTGCACCCACCAGAGTGAGAAGCATGGCGACTCCGGGGTTAATCAAGGTACCGATAGCGAAGTTCAGCACGGCCATCACGATGATGACACCGAGGGTGATGCCGGTCTTAGTCACCACATCGTCAACAGTCAGCGGACGCTCCGAGGAACGGCCCTGTTCAGAAAATGGGTTATCGGCCTGTCCAAAAGGGCTTCCAGCCTGGCCAAAGGGGTTGTTTCCCTGAACCTGGCCGTTGTTCTGATTGGAGGTGAGGGAACTCATGACGGGGTTGCTTGAACGCACGTGAATCCCGATTCCTTTCACAGTCTTTGTACATTTGCGGCCCGCACGCGGGCCGTCGTGATCATGGTCTCATAAGTGTTAACGCCTTGTACTCCAAGGAAGTTCCCACAAATTCCAAAGAAAGCAGTTTTTCTTAGTGGTCCACCGGCGGCGTCGCCAGTCATGGCCGGCAGCGGTTTATCCCAGCCGTCGGAAAGCACCGTGTCGCTGCGCAGAGAGACACCAGCCAGATTGTCCGGGGTGCCGACGTAGCACGAATCCTCTTATACATCCTGTGCCACCCGTCTTGGCAAGGCGATCTGCGAGAGCAGCACGGTGGACGCGAGTCCGTGACCTGCACGCTGCGCAACCAGGTGTGGTCGGTAGCGCCGTCGGCCGTCCCCGGGGTAGCGACCGGTGGTCTCCGTAGCGAGCTCTTCGGTATCGGAGGAGGCAGTGCTTGACGACGCCTCCTTGGTCACCGTTGAACAAGCCGGCCAAGATGCGGCGACAGGACAGTGAGAATTCGAATGTGAGGCCTCACGTCACCTTACGTAGGTGCCAAGAGTGTGCTTCCATGTAAGGCTCCGACACATTTCCAGGGTGTTTACTGAGCACTTCCTGTACGTCCTGAGCTGGAGCGATGGTGCCCCCAGTGGGACTCGAACCCACACTGAATCGATTTTAAGTCGACTGCCTCTGCCGATTGGGCTATAGGGGCCAAGCGGCGCCCTATCATCTTAGGGCACCGTGGCCAGGGGCCTGACAATAGGGTCAGCCAGCCGCAAGGCCAGCGATAATGCCATCCAGGATGTCCTTCTCACTGATGAAGAAGGAACGGGCATCGCTGTTGCGCTCAATCATGGTCATGATACCCTCGACGGCGACGCTCCCACCACCAATGACGTCGGCGCGACCGGGGTGAATCACCGGATTGAGGGCGCGCTCATCTGACGACATGCCGATGAGCTGCCGGGTGAGCACACGCAAAGCGTCGAAACGCAGCTCGGAGCCATGGATGGAGTCGGCGTCGTAGCGTTCCATCCCCTGGGCCAGCGCGGAAAGTGTGGTAAACGTGCCAGCGCAGCCAACGAACGTGACCGCCTTGTCAATGGGGACGATCTTTTCCACATCCGCCATGCGCTCCGCCACGTAGTCCGTGGCGATCTCGATCTCTGCCTCGGTGGGCGGGTCGCTGCGCATGATGCGTTCGGTCAGCCGCACGCAGCCCATCTGGGCGGAGTGAGAGCCCAAGATGTCGCCGTCGATGGTGCCCACGACGAACTCGGTGGACCCACCACCCAAGTCAATGACACAATAGGGGCCCTTCTCGGAGCTGAGGTCCGCCACTGCACCGGTAAAGGACAGGAGCGCCTCCTCCTCACCGGAAATGACCTCCGCACGGGCGCCCTGCTGGACCTGGCCCAGTAGCTCCGAGGTCATGTCGAAGAACTCGCGGTGGTTCTTCGCATCGCGCGTAGCGGAGGTGGCCACCATGCGCACGCGCTGAACCTTTTCGAACTTCATCTGCTTGACATAGCCCTCCAAGGCCACACGGGTGCGCTCCAGCGCATCGGGGGCAAATTCACCAGTGGCGTCGACGCCTTGGCCCAGGCGGACGATTTCCATGGTGCGAGAAATATCGCGAATCTTGCCGTCCTCCTGGATTTCGCTGATCAGGAGGCGGATGGAGTTGGTTCCACAGTCGACAGCTGCAACACGAGTCATCTATGAGCCTTTCTGTAGTGCCGCTTCTTAGCCGGCGTTGGAAAAGTCGAACTGGGACATGTCGATCCCCAGGTCTTCCACGGTGGGCCAATCTTCCGGAATGGCGCTGCCCCGCAGGTTACCGTGCTCCGCGGCCATGGCGACGGCCTCGGTGCCGAAGCGTACTCGGCTCGGGCCCTCAGCCAGTGCGTACGCGATGAGCACGTGCAAGCACTTCACGCGCTCCGGCATTCCTCCCCCGGAGAACTCAGTGCCTAGGTCTTCCATGTCGTTGCGTACGGCAAGGTAGTGCTCGTGTGCGGCACGATAGTCTGCGGCCAAGGATTCATCCTCCCCTAACCGCTTTTCCATCCACTTCATCACGTGCGCGACCTCAAGGCGGGAAGCCTCCGCCGTCAGACGCGGGTCGGTGAGGTAGTACAACGTGGGGAACGGGGTGCCGTCGGGAAGCTTGGGCGCGGTCTTAATCACCGCGGGGGCACCGTCCGGGGTGCGGTAGGCAATGTCCACGACGCCGCGTGGGGTGCGGCCCAGTTGCTCGCGGACGACGTCAAGGTCTGCATCAGTCACGGTCATGGAACCATTGTGACACGACGGGAAGGGCTTGACCTATTCAGCTGGTTGTTCCGCCGTCGGCTCCGTGGGCAGCTTCATCGACGTCTCCGGCGGCTCGACCTGCTCGTCTGGGTCGGCAACAGAATCCCACAGGACCGCATACCAGTCTCGGTCGTCCGTCTCTTCGCGGTGGTCCGACGTCACGGTGTCGCCGGAGTCCATGCGCGGGTCCATGATGCGGTAGGCGATCTCGCCCTCATCCATCACGCCGAAACGGCGGCGCGCCTCCTGCTTGATGTACTCCTCGGATTTGTACTTATCAATCTCCGTGAGTAGTTCATTCTTCTTTGCCTGCTTTGCGACGATGGAAGATTCCAAGCGCGCAATCTCCGATTGCCCGTGGTAGTAGTTGCGCAGCGGCACCGCGATGGCCAACAGCACCAAGAGGAGCACGCCGATGATGACGCCTACGCCAAGGATGTCCAGACCCTTTGGCTGGTTCGGGCCACCCTTAGCCTTCAGAGACTTGTGGGATTTCGCACGCTGAGCATCTCGCGCACGCGTATGAACCGGAACGGTGGTCCGGCGTGTGCTGCGGGTGGAGGTAGTGCGTGCCATTGTTGTGCCATTCTATCGCCCGTGCGCTCGCTGACTAGACGGCGCGCTCACAAGTCACAAAAATAACAGGTGTCACAGTTTCCCGTGACACCTGTTATCTCTAATGCGAATCTAGGGAATTAGCCCCGGAAGCGCGGGAAAGCGGAGCGGCCGGCGTAGACGGCAGCCTCGCCCAGCTCCTGCTCGATGCGCAGCAGCTGGTTGTACTTGGCAACGCGCTCGGAACGAGCCGGTGCACCGGTCTTGATCTGGCCGCAGCCCAGAGCGACAGCCAGGTCAGCAATGGTGGTGTCCTCGGTCTCGCCAGAGCGGTGGGACATCATGGTGCGGTAGCCGTTGCGGTGAGCCATATCGACGGCGTCGAAGGTCTCGGTCAGGGTACCAATCTGGTTAACCTTCACGAGCAGAGCGTTAGCGGCCTTCTCCTCGATACCCTTGGCCAGACGCTGCGGGTTGGTGACGAAGAAGTCATCGCCGACGATCTGGACCTTGTCGCCGATGGTCTCGGTGAGCTTGGTGTAGCCCTCCCAGTCATCCTCCTGCAGCGGGTCCTCGATGGAGACGATCGGGTAGTTGGCAATGAGGTCCTCGTAGACCTTGGCCATCTCCTCAGCGGTGTGCTCGCCGCCCTCGAAGTGGTACTTGCCGTCCTTGAAGAACTCGGAAGAAGCAACGTCGAGCGCCAGGGCAACGTCCTTGCCCGGCTCGAAACCAGCCTTCTTAATAGCCTCGATGATGAGGTCCAGAGCAGCCTTGGTGGACTCAGCCTCCGGGGCGAAGCCGCCCTCGTCGCCCAGACCGGTGGACAGGCCCTTTGACTTCACCACGGACTTCAGTGCGTGGTACACCTCAGCGCCCATGCGCAGGGCTTCCTTGAAGCTCTCTGCACCGATCGGTGCAATCATGAACTCCTGTACGTCAACGCCGGAGTCAGCGTGTGCGCCACCGTTGACAATGTTCATCATCGGAACCGGCAGGACGTGAGCGTTCGGGCCACCAACGTAGCGGTAGAGCGGCAGGCCAGCGGACTCAGCGGCAGCCTTTGCAGCGGCGATGGACACGCCGAGGATGGCGTTAGCGCCGAGGCGGGACTTGTTCTCGGTGCCGTCCAGGTCAATGAGGGCCTGGTCGATGAGGCGCTGATCATCAGCCTCGAAGCCAGCGATCTCGTCGGCGATCTCCTCGTTGACGTTCTTCACCGCGTTGAGCACGCCCTTGCCCAGGTAACGGTCGCCACCGTCACGCAGCTCGTGAGCCTCGTGGACACCGGTGGAAGCGCCGGACGGAACGCCAGCGACGCCGTGTGCGCCGTCGTCAAGGAAGACCTCTGCCTCAACGGTCGGGTTACCGCGGGAATCAAGAATTTCGCGTGCCATTACGTGGATGATGTCAGCCATGCTACTTTCACTCCTATTGAGCCAAATTGATTTTGGGTGTGTGCTTCGGGAGTTGGTCCCAAACCACTTGAAGCCAATTGTTCCAGAAAATCTCGGAACGTGTCGGGCAGAAACGGGCAACGTGACAAAGATCTAGGCCGCGCTAGGACGTCGCCGGCTGCTGGATGGCGTAAGAATTCGCCGCCGCAGCCACTTTACGCAGGTAATCCTCGGATTGATTGTAGTTCATCACCGCAGCACGCCAGCCCTCTTCGGTGGACAAATCTCGGTCCCCGAAACAGAGTAGGGTGGCCGCGCCCAGTGCGGCGTCGTCGATTTGGTTGGGATCGGCGTCGCCATCGCCGTTGGCATCGCGCCCTAAGTGTTCCCACGAGGAGGCGATGAATTGCATGGGACCGACTGCCCGATCAAACTCGGTATCGCCGTCAAGCGCGCCGCCGTCGCTATCCGGAACGACGGTGGTGTTGTTCGAGCCATCGAGGGCAATTCCCACAATCGGCGGCTGGGGGTAGCCGTCATCATCCAGCGAAGAACGGTCGAAGAGGTTTCCGTTATATGTGCCGTGTCGGGTTTCCACCCAGCCGATTCCGGCCAGGGTATTCCAACGCAGGTTGCACGTCGGCCATGACTCGCGCGCGATGAGCTCGGCGTTGCCGTATGCGCGCAGCGCCTGGTCAGGAATGCTGGTGTCATCCGCCAGCTGCTCAGACCACCACGTCAGCTTGTCCGACGTGCGCCCAGGGGCATCGACGTTGATATCCGGAACCTCTGCCCCACCCACCGGCGGCAGTGCCTCCGGAACGGGATCGAGCTGCCGGAACGGCGAGGGCTTATCCAAGAAAGAAAGCGCCCAGCCCACCAGGGAGATGATCAGGATGATGGCCAGAACAATGGAGAGGCCACAGCCCCCGATTCTTCGCATCCCCTTGGTCATACCGAGGAATAGTACAGGCCAACCCTGCAGCCGACGGGATGCGACACCGCCCAATGTTGTCAAAACGTTATGTCATAGAATTCCCATCCTTAACACCATGGATTAGACTGCTCCGGTGAGCGGCGCCCTACGTCCTCGCCGTTCGCACCTTAAAGTCATCTGTCGTTTCACGTCGGGATCCGGAGTATCCCCCCGCAAGCACCAAGGAGTTCTATGTCCATCCGCCGAATTGCCGCCACCGCGGCCGCAGCCCTCACCCTGGGCGCCGCTGCCCCTGCTTCCGCCTCTGCCGCGTCTCTCGACGAGCTGGGCGGCGTCCTGTCCCAGGGCATCGAGACCGTAGACTGCAACACCCTGCGCAGCACGCTGAACCTGATTGACGCCTCCACTGAGGGCGAGCTCCTCACGGCGGACACCACCCGCAACCAGCTCTCTCAGAACCTCTCCGGGCTGGGCGCCACTCAGGATCTGGGCCCGCTCGGCTTCGTCGCTATCAAGTACGCGAGCCAGACTGCTGACCGCGCTCAGGAGTGCAAGATCGTCAAGGAAGATACCCTCCTCACCGGCGGCACCGGCCTGTCCTCCAAGATCGCGGACTACGCCCCGATGCTCTCCTCCATGCTGACGAAGAACTAAGCGTTCTCTCGGGCCTTCCCCTCGACCCACAGGCGCTCCTGCTCCTCTACCCCGACGACGTCCTCCGTACCGTCGAAAAGGTAGGGCGCGCGGGAGCGCATTTTTGTTACAAAGGCCTGGGCCACGTCATCAAGCGTGAAGGCGCCACGCCGTGCGGCGATCTCGGCGTGGAACAGCACCTGCAGAAACACATCCCCCAGTTCCTTCACCAGTTCGGCCTCCTCGGCTCGGCCCCGGACTGCCTGGATGAACTCCGCGGATTCCTCCTCTAGGTAAGGCAGGAGGCTCTCATGAGTTTGCTCGCGCTCCCACTCACCAATGCTCCGCGCCCGCGACATCACCGCGCGCGCCTGCCACAGCGGATCCTGCCGAGAGGGCGCCTCGATAACGTCCACGTTGGCGTCGATAAGCGCCCGCACCTGCGGATCAGTGGCGTCTGTGCTAACCAGCACACCCTCGCCCTGCGGATCCTCACCGCACAATAAATCGTCGAAATTCCAACGCACCTTCACCGGCACCTCGCCAGTAAAAACCACAGGTCCGCGCAGCTTTCCGTAGGCTTCCATGGGGATCATCGTGGGCCAGCGCGGATCGAGCAACAGCACAGTCATAAGCCCTTAGTATAAGCTGTGCCCTACCGAGGCTTCCCCACGGTTACGCACCAGCCCGCCATAAAGGGTATTTTTGACCCATGACCACTACACCCATCACCGAATCGCCGCGTCCGCACTCCGTGACGCTGTGGACGCTTGTTGCGCTCATCATCGGTTCCACTGTGGGCGCCGGCATTTTCTCCCTGCCGCAGAACATCGCCTCCGTGGCCGGCCCCGGCGCCATGCTGCTGGGCTGGTTTATCGCTGGAGTGGGCATGCTCTCTGTCGCCTTCGTCTTCCAGATCTTGGCGCACCGTAAGCCGCACCTGGATTCCGGCGTGTACTCCTACGTGCGCGCCGGCTTGGGAGACTTCATTGGTTTTACTTCCGGCTGGGGCTACTGGCTAGGTTCTGTCATGGCGCAGGTGGGCTACGCCACCCTATTCTTCAACACGATTGGCCACTACCTGCCATTCTTCGATGCGAACCACCAATGGGTGTCCGCCATTGCCGTCTCCCTGCTGTCCTGGGGAATCTTCGCCGTGCTGTCCCGCGGCATTAAGCAGGCCGCCATCATGAATATGGTGACCTCGGTGGCCAAGATCGTGCCCATCTTGGCGTTTATCGTGCTCATCGCGTTCATAGGGTTCAGCTGGGACAAGTTCACGCTGGATTTCTGGGGCGAGCGTTCCGATAAGTCCCTGTTTGAGCAGGTCCAGGGCATCATGCTCTTTACGGTGTGGGTGTTCATCGGCGTGGAGGGCGCGTCCGTGTATTCCAAGCAGGCGCGCACGCGTGCCGACGTCGGACGCGCCACCGTCATCGGCTTCATCAGCGTGCTTGCTCTCTTGGTTTCCGTCTCCACGCTGAGCTTTGGCGTGCTCACCCAGGAAGAGCTGGCGGCGCTTCCGGATAATTCCATGGCCTCGGTGCTCACCGCCGCCGTCGGTTCGTGGGGCGGCGCGCTCATTTCGCTGGGCCTGTGCCTGTCCGTGCTCGGCGCCTACGTCTCGTGGCAGATGCTCTGCGCGGAGCCGATTGTCATGATGGCCATCGACGGCCTGCTCCCCCGCAAGATTGGCACCGTCAACGTCGCCGGCGCGCCGCGCGTGGCCCAGCTGATTTCCACGCTAGCTATCCAGCTCTTTGTGCTCGTCTTCTTCCTTAACGAGACGTCCTACAACGCCATGGTGCAGCTGGCTACCATCATGTACCTGCTGCCCTACATCTTTTCTTCCCTGTACCTGCTACTGCTCACTGTGCGCGGCAAGGGGCTCAGCCACCCGCAGGCGGGAGTTAAGTTCGATTTGTCCGGACCCGAGATCAGCCGCCGCGACAATCGACGTCACCTGGGCATCGCCATCGTCGCCTTCGCCTACTCCCTGTGGCTCATCTACGCCGCCGATCCGGTCTACGTACTCCTGGGCGCGCTGGCCGTCGTGCCAAGCATGGTGCCGTACGTGGCCACGCGCCTGTACAAGAAGGAGCGGGTGTTCAACTCCTTCGAGTGGGTTGTCGTCGTCCTCGTCATCGCCGGTGCCGTCGCCGCCGTCTGGGGATTGAGCACCGGCCGTCTTACGCTCTAGTTCCTAGTAGCGGATGACGCGGCGGCCGTCGACGCAGCCCTTGAGCAGGCCATCGAAGACGTCATTGACGTCCTCCAGCCGCACTTCCTTGACCGCCGGGGGAATCTTGCCACGGGCGTAGAAGTCCAGCGCCGGAGATGACCATATACTCGCCGGGGCGGGTATTGGCTTCCTTCAGCCCCTTGTACACCGTCACGCCGGCGCACAGAATGGGTGCTATCTCAATGGGGTCAGAGCCCTCCGGGATCCGGGCACAATAGCGCGTGTCCACGAGCATGTACTCGCCGAAGGAGCCGTTGACGGTGTATCCGCCGTACTCCGCGTTGGGACAGTAGGTTTCGCGGCCAGTGCGGAAGAATTCGCAGGTGCCGCACGCGGACCACAGCCACGCGTTGCCCACCATGTCACCGCCCTTGACGTCGTGCTCACCGGGGCCCAGCTTGACCACTTCGCCGACACCTTCGTGGCCGGGAATGAAGGATAGTCGGGGCTTGACGGGCCAATCTCCCCCGGCGGCGTGCACGTCGGTGTGGCAAATTCCCGACGCCACATTCTTGACCAGTGCCTAGAAGCGGCCAGGCTCGGGAAGATCCTCTTCACGGATGGTGAGGGGGCCGAATTCCTCCACGACTGCCGCGGTGAACTTATCAGACATGTGATGTCTCCTTTCCAGAAACGACCCTGCGGCCCCGATCCTATGCCGCGTTGTCCCAGCTTTCGGGCGTTTTCGGACCTCGGCGCGACTGTACGGCCCACATCACACAACAGACCACCCACCCCAGATGACTCACCACCGACACGGCGAGCCCGACGTTGACAAATGCCCCGCACGTATCCGGGCCACACCACGGCGGATAAAAGGTGGTTGGCATGTCACCGGCGTCCGGCATGCTGGTGATAAAGACCAGAAACCCTAAGAAGGACAGCGCGCAGAAGAGGTAGCCCAAGTGCGGGCGAAACACGAAGCCGCGGTGGATGAGAAACGGCAGCGTCGACAACGCCACCCAGAAGGCGACAGGGATAAATGCCCCCAGTCCGAGGAGGAGCCACAGCCAACCGCCGTTCTTTGTCAGGAGCTTGATGAGGAGGGCGAAGGGAATGACAACGAGGGAGGACACCAACCAGGTAATAAACAGCCACAGTCTGTGGTTAACAGGTCTCACGCCCTTAGTATGTCATTCCCCGACACTGATGACGTTCTTTTTCGCCTTTCCACCGGTCACATCCACGTGGTCCAGCTCAAACATGGAGCTCAAGAAATTTGCCATCCACTGCACCAACTCGACGTCGCGCAGCTTCGGGTCGGTGACGTTGCGCCCGGCCTTGGGGAAGCTGAGCTGGATCGCCTTGGCCGCCGCGCGGTAGTTGGAGCCCGGGAAGAGGCGCTTGAGGCGAATCTGCTTGGAATCCGCCAGCTCCACTGGGTGGACCTTGATGCGCGTGCCCTGCACCGTGATGTCGGAGACTCCGGCCCGGCGTGCCTGGTGGCGCAAGCGGGCCACGGCCAAAAGGCGCTGCACCGGCTCTGGAACGGGACCGTAGCGGTCCTCCATCTCCTCCACTGCCTGTTGCAGGTCCTTGTCGTCCTTGGACGCCGCCAGCTTGCGGTAGACCTCGAGACGCAGGCGCTCGGAGTTGATGTAGGACTCCGGAATGTGCGCGTCAACAGGCAGGTCGATACGGATTTCCTTCGGCCCCTCGTCCGTGACCACCGGGGCTTCTCCCCTGGCCAGCGCCTTGAAGGTCTCCACGGCTTCGCCCACGAGGCGAACGTAGAGATCAAAGCCTACGCCGGCGATGTGGCCGGACTGCTCCGCACCGAGGACGTTGCCGGCACCGCGCATCTCCAAGTCCTTCATGGCCACGGCCATGCCGGCGCCCAGGTCATTGTTCTGCGCGATGGTGGCCAGACGGTCGTAGGAGGTCTCGGTCAGCGTGGCACCCTTGGGGTACAGGAAGTAGGCGTAACCGCGCTCGCGGGAGCGGCCCACGCGCCCGCGCAGCTGGTGGAGCTGCGACAGGCCCATGTGGTGGGCGTTTTCCACGATGAGCGTGTTGGCGTTTGCGATATCCAGTCCGGTCTCCACGATGGTGGTACACACCAGCACGTCGAACTCGCGGTCCCAGAAGCCCTGCACGGTCTGCTCCAGGACCTCCTCATTCATCTGGCCGTGGGCCACCACGATGCGTGCCTCCGGCACGAGATCTCGCAGCTCGCGGGCCTTCTTTTCAATGTCCGCGACCTTGTTGTGGATGAAGAAGACCTGGCCATCGCGCAAGAGCTCGCGGCGAATGGCGGCGGCAACCTGCTTGTCCTCGTACGCGCCCACATAGGTGAGGACCGGATGGCGGTCCTCCGGCGGGGTGAGGATGGTGGACATTTCGCGGATGCCCGCCATGGACATCTCCAAGGTACGGGGAATCGGGGTGGCGGACATGGTGAGCACATCCACGCTAGCCTTGAGCGCCTTGATGTGTTCCTTGTGCTCCACGCCGAAGCGCTGCTCCTCATCGACGACGATGAGCCCCAAGTTCTTCCACTGCACACCGGTCTGCAGCAGGCGGTGTGTACCAATGACGATGTCCACGGAACCATCCGCCAGGCCGGCGAGGATCTCCTTGGACTCCTTGGTGGAGGTGAAGCGCGAGAGCACCTCGATGTCTACCGGGAATCCCTGCATGCGCTCGCGGAAGGTGTCGGTGTGCTGCTGCGCCAGCAGCGTGGTGGGCACGAGCACCGCAACCTGCTTGCCGTCTTGGACAGCCTTGAAGGCAGCGCGCACGGCCACCTCCGTCTTGCCGTAGCCCACGTCGCCTACAACGACGCGGTCCATGGGCACCGTCGATTCCATGTCGTGCTTGACCGCATCGATGGCCAGCATCTGGTCCTCGGTCTCGACGAAGGGGAAGTTGTCTTCCATCTCCGCCTGCCACGGGGAATCCGGGCTGAACTGGTGGCCGGGCGCGGCTTGACGCTTGGCGTAGAGCTCCACCAGCTCGCCGGCGATCTCGCGCACGGCGGCGCGCGCTTTCTTCTTCGTGTTCTTCCAGTCGGAGCCGCCCATCTTGGATAGCGTCGGTGCCTCGCCGCCGGTGTACTTGCTCAGCAGATCCAGCGAATCCATGGGGACCCAGAGCTGATCTGCCGGCTGGCCGCGCTTGGAGGCGGCGTACTCCAGCACGATGTACTCACGGCGCGAGGTCTCATCGCCGGATTGAATGGTGCGCTCGGCCATCTTGAGGAATTTGCCAATGCCATGCGTTTCATGGACCACATAATCGCCCTGCTTGAGCGCCAGCGGATCGACGCGGTTGCGGCGCTTGGCCGGGCGGCGCTTGGCGCCCGCAATATCGCCCACGCGGTTACCGGTAAGATCCGTCTCCGTGACGACGACGAGCGGGAGCGCCTCGGCGTCCTTGAGCTTGCGCACCTTGGGGAAGACCAAACCTGCGTGACTCAGCGCCTGGTAGAGGGTGACCTCGCCGGGGCTGGGCTCCCAGCCGGGGGTGGCCACCTTGGTGGGAATTCCCTTCTCCGCGAAGCGCTCCACCATGCGCTTGATCGCACCTTGGGCGGGGGCGATAAAGGCGGCTCGCCCACCCGCGGTGGTGTGGGCAAGCAGCTGCGCCATCATGGCGTCGATCTGCTCGATGTCGCCGCGCGGGGTAGGTCCTGGCTCAAAGTCCAGCGGTAGGGTTTCGGACTCGGCGGCGGCGAACATCCCCGGGGGCGCGAAAGTCCACAGCGGCGCGTTGATGGCAGCGCACGTGGCCTCAAGGGACTCGTAGGACCGGTAGCTAGAGGACTCAGTATCCAACCCTTCGGCAGCCAACGGGCCGTCCGCCCCCATAGCCGCAGCCTCCCAACCGGCGGCGAGGAATTCGGAATCGGTAGATTCCAGATCTGCGATACGGGTACGGATCTTCTCCGGCGCCACAAGCAGCACGTGCGTGCCGGTGGGAAGCAGTTCGGGGAGGGTGACGAAGGAGCCTTCGGCCAGCACTGCCAACAGGGCCTCCATGCCATCGGCCGGAATGTGCTCGCCTACTTTGGTGAGCAGCTCCGCCAGCGCCGCGTTGCCGCCAAACTTCTGTGACAGCTCGCGCGCGCGGGCTGCGACCTCGTTGGTGATGGGCAGCTCGCGGGCCGGGTAGATGGTTACCTCCCCCACCTCAATCTCACTGAAGGCACGCTGGTCCGCTACGGAGAACTGGCGGATATCCGTAATCTCATCGCCCCAGAATTCCACGCGCACCGGGTAATCCGAGGTGGTGGGGAAAATATCGAGGATGCCGCCGCGGGTGGCGTACTCGCCCCGCTTGGCCACCATATCCACGTGCTTGTAGGCACGGAACTCCAGCTCAGAGACGATGTGGGAGAACTCGTGTTCCGCTTCTTCCTTGAGGAAGATGGGCGCGCGGCCCTCGACCTCACTGAGAACCGGCTGGCAGTAACCGCGCGCGGAGGTCACCACCACTTGAGCTTTGCCTGCGCCGACGAGGTCCAGCACACGCGCACGCTTGCCCACGATATCCGGAGCCGGCGACAGCCTCTCATGCGGAAGGGTCTCCCATGCGGGGAAATACGCCACCTTAGCCCCCATCATCGCGGACAACTCAGCGGACAGATCCTCCGCCTCGCGCCCAGAAGCGGTGACGACGAGGACGGGCGCGTGGTGCGCCACGGTGCCAATGGCCCAGGGACGCGCCTGGTCAATGCCCGTAATGTGCAGGGACTGGGTACCTACCTGCGAGGCCAGTCCCTTCAGCTTCGGATCAGAAGCGGCGACTTTAAGCAGCCCGCCCAGCATCGGGGTGGTCATTTAGTTATCTCCCTTCAGCTTCGGCGCGGCTTGCATCCCGGACAGGCCGTTCCAGCACAGATTAACAATGTGCGCCGCGACAGTTTCGCGCGACGGCTCGCGCTCATCCAACCACCACTGCGCGGTGGTGGCAACCATGCCCACGAGCGCCTGGCCGTACAGCGTGGCCAGCTCCGGGTCCAGACCGCGGTGTTCGAAGGCTTCTCCTAGGATGTGCGCGACCTGATTGACCGCGGTATTAAGCAGCGTAGAGAAGCTGCGCTCATCCCCCGGCTTCGAATCCCGCACAAGGATGAGGAAGCCATCCGTTTGTTCCTCCACGTACGTCAGGATCGCCACAACAGCGCGCTCAATGCGTTCGCGCCACGAGCCGGTTTCCAGCGACTCCGTAATAACCTTTTCCAAGGCCACCAGTTCGCGGTCGATGACGACAGCATAGAGGCCTTCTTTGCCCCCGAAGTGCTCGTAGACGACGGGCTTGGACACGCCCGCCCGCGCAGCGATTTCTTCCACGCTGGCGCCGTCGAATCCGAGCTCAGCAAACGCCGCCCGGCCGACGGAAATCAACTGTTCACGGCGCTCGCGGCCGGTCATCCTCTGTCGAACCATGCCCCTACTGTATATCCCCCGTCGGACACGCCCTGTGGGGTGGAGGCGTTTAGGTCTGTCCGCCCCGCGTCAGGTAACATGTCTTCCAGCGCTCGCGCAGAGTGCTGTTTCCCCATGGTGTAATCGGCAACACTACGGTTTTTGGTACCGTCATTCTAGGTTCGAGTCCTGGTGGGGAAGCTTTTTGCGTTTTCCATGTCCCCGCCGAAAGCCCTTAAGCTCCGCTTTCTTCGCAATGGCAGCGACCTGAGCCGCTGTGTCGTTCACCGGCGCCACGCCCGCGCGCGGCAGCACCCACCCGCGCCAATAGGACGTGATGGCCATGCCGCTGCCCACAATCGGCGCGATAATCATGCCCAGGGCAAAGTGATCGAAGTGCGCGAACCCGACCATCACCACGCCGGTGAGCACAGCGGGGACGGCGTAGAGCGGCGTGCCGCCAAAGACGGCGGGGATCATCCCGGAGGCCACGTCGCGCACCATGCCGCCGCCCACCGCGGTAAGCACGCCCAGGAAGACGCAGGCGATGAGTGGCATGCCATTGGCCAGCGCCTTCACGCAACCGGTGGTCGACCACACGCCCAAGATGATGGCGTCGCCGTGCTCGCGGAAGATCTCCCAGGCCTTGCCCTTGAGATCAGTAAGGAAGGCGATCAGCGCGCCCACGCAAGCAAGCGTGAGGTAGAGCGGGTCAGAAATAGCCGCCGCCGGGCCGCTGGCGATGAGCATGTCACGAATCATGCCGCCGGCGAGGCCAGAGAAGAGGGCGAGGAAGACAAAGCCGATGATGTCGAATTCCCGCCGGCGTGCGATGGTGCCGCCAATGATGCCGTTGAGCACCACGCCGATGAGGTCAAAGGCTTGGTAGAGAGAGTTGATGAGTGGGTCGACGTCCTGAATCACAGGTATTGACCATAGCGTAATTCGGGCTCCGCGCGGGAGGGTGGCAACCGGCGAAAACTACCGAGTAACGCCGACGATCCACCTTTCGCGCGTGGTCTCCTCGGCAGGTTTCAGCGCTGGGCTACACCCCGCCCTCGGGTGAGGCATACGGGCTGCGGGAGGAGTCCACGACCTGGTTGGCGTGCCCGGCGTGGTCGCCGGCGTCCTTGTCGAAGACTAGGGCTCCGGGCTTGACGCGCACGTCGGGTTTCTCGCCCTTGTCCACGATGACGTACTGCCCCATCATCCCCTGGTCCTCATGCAGCAGCATGTGGCAGTGATACATGTACGGGATGGTCTTATCGGGGAAGTGCCCGAACTCCACCAGCAGCCGGGCAGTGACCTTCGGCGGCAGGTTGACAATGTCCTTCCAGCCGGAGTTGAAGACCTTCATCTTCTCCTCCCCATCCCAGTCCAGCACCTGGAAGCGGGCGTTGTGGATATGGAAGTTGTGTGGCCAATCGGAGTTTTCGTTCGTGACGGTCCAGATCTCCGGCGCTGCGTGGTCGATGACGGTATCGACCCGCGTCATGTCCATCTGTTCGCCGTTGATCATGAAGGTATTGAGGACGAACTCGCGCTCGGTGAGCCCCTCCGGGGAGGGAGTTTTAGCCGCAGCGGGGTCCAGTGTCGCGGGTAGCGCCGGCGGCTCGGGGGCGGACTCGTCGGGGCCGGCGATGCTAAGTAGATCGAAGGAGTCGCGGAAGCCGAAGTCGGCGGCGTTGTCGTCCTTAGGGACACCGAAGTTGTCCTTGCGTGGAACGGAGCGCAGCTGCACGTCCTTCCCCGGCTCCAGGTCCACGATCACCTCGGCGCGCTCGCCGGGACCGAGCAGGAGGGAGTCGACCTCCACGGGGGCGTCGAGAAGCCCAGCGTCCGTCGCGATGACGTGAAACGGCCTCTGCCCCAGCTCCAGGGTGTAAAAGCGCATGGACGCACCGTTGAGCAGCCGCAGGCGAACCCGGCGCGTCGTCGCCTCGAAGCGGGCGTTGGTGATGCCATTGACCAGCGGGGTCGTGCCCAGAAGCCCCAGTGTGCCATCGCTTTCCTCATCCAGCTGGCCATCCTCGGTGAATTTCGCGTCCATGATGACCACAGGGATATCGTCCACTCCGTACTCGTGTGGCAGGTCGAGTCCGTCGGAGGTGTCGTCATCGAGGATGAACATGCCGGCAAGCCCGCGGTAGGCGTGGGTGGCCGTGGCGAGGTGCGGGTGCGGGTGGTACCAGACCGTGGCGGCCGGTTGGATTATCTCCCACTCGGGCTTCCACGTCTCACCGACCTGGATGGGCGAATGGGGGCCGCCATCGCAATAGGCAGGCAGCTGGATCCCGTGCCAGTGGACTGTGGTCATCTCTTCCAGGTCGTTGCTGATTTCCGCGCGAATCTTCTCTCCGCGGCGCGCCCGCAGCGTTGGGCCGAGGAAGGGTCCGTTAAAGCCCCACGTGCGAGTGCTGTTGTTGCCCGGCAGAATCTCCGAGTGGCCAGCTTGTGCGGTGAGGGTGAAGACTCGGGTATCACCGTCCATCACTCCCTCCTCAACAGGTGGGATGGGCAGGGCGCGCGGCTCGCCGTCGAACCCTTGGGGAGCAGGCTGATCCGCGGAGCTCGAGCACGCGGCGAGGGCGACGCCCGCCGCGCTAAGAACCGTTCCCTGGACAAATACACGACGTGAGACAGACATGTCTCCCACGTTAGGCGGTCAGGTAATCCTTAATCCACGCTTTGACCGCACCGGGCTTAAGATCACAGCCATGTCTCTTCCTGCACAGGAATCCGCCAATGCCCGTCGCTTCATTTGGTCTAACGGCCTGCAGGGCGTGGGTGATCAACTTCTCTCCGGCAAGACAGTACTGCCCTGGCTGTTCAGTGCTGCGGGCGTGCCTGGCTTCTTCACCGGCCTGCTCGTCCCCTTGCGCGAGTCCGGGTCCATGCTGCCCCAGGCTGCGCTGACCCCGTGGGTGACCTCGCATCCGGCACGCAAGCGCCTGTGGATCCTGGGTTCGGTGGGCCAGGGCGTGTGCGCAGCCGTGATTGCTGCGGCTGCAGTGCTGGTCAGTGGTCCACTGCTCGGCGTCATCGTGTGCGTCGCGCTCGCCGTGCTCGCTCTGCTGCGAGCCCTGTGTTCCTTGACCGGCAAGGACGTGCAGGGACGTACCATTTCCAAGGGCAGCCGCGGCCTGGTTACCGGGAGGGCTACCCAGTTGGGCGGCGCCGTCACTCTGGTGACCGGCGGCGTTTTGGCCTTCCTGGGGGAGCTGCCCCGCTGGGGCCTGGCACTACTGCTGGCCATTGGCGCGGTCACCTGGATTATTGCGGCGGCGGTCTTCCGCCACATTGACGAGCCCGTGCCGGAGGACGCAAGCCACCAGGGCCTGGATAAGAGCTGGTGGAAGGACACGTGGCAGCTTTATACCGAGGACGCGCGCTTCCGCAACTTCGTCAACGTGCGCGCGCTGCTGCTGGTTTCCGCGCTGTCGACGTCCTTTATCGTGGTGCTCTCCCAGTCCGTTGGTTCGCAGACGCTGAGCGGGCTCGGTGGCTTCGTCTTGGCCTCCGGCCTGGCCAGCCTTGTCGGCGGGCGCGTCTCAGGCGTGCTCTCTGATAGGTCCTCGCGCTTGGTGATGTCCTTCGCAGCTGGAGCCGCAGCGCTCATCCTCCTGGCAATTGTGGCGTGTGCGGCGTGGGCGTCGGCGTCGGTAAGCGCCTGGGCCTTGCCCGTGGGATTCTTCCTGGTAAACCTCGCCCACGCCGCTATCCGCGTAGCCCGTAAGACCTACGTGGTGGACATGGCCGGTGAGGACAAGCGCACCCGCTACGTGGGCGCGGCGAACACCATGATGGGCGTCATCCTGCTCGTAGTCGGCGGTATTTCCGCGGTCATTTCGCTGGCTGGCCCATCTGCCGCCATCCTCTTTCTGGCCATCGTCGGGTTGCTCGGAGCGTGGCGTGCCCGGGCCCTGCCGGAGGTCTCGCACGGAAAGTGATACATACGCGTTATGATGTTTGTTTGTAAGTCCTGACACCCAACTACAGGAGACGCACACACCCGTGGCTGAAACTACTGACTGCGCCGCACTTGTCCTTGCTGCCGGCGCGGGCACCCGCATGAAATCCTCGACCCAAAAGACGTTGCATGAGATTGGCGGGCGGTCCCTGCTTGGCCACGCGCTCCATGCCGCGGCGGGTCTAAACCCGCAGCACCTCGTGGTCGTCGTTGGCCACCAGCGCGACCAGGTCTCCCCCGCCGTCGAGGCCATCGCGCAAGAGCTGAACTGTGAGGTATCCCAGGCCGTTCAGGAAGAGCAGAACGGCACGGGCCACGCCGTCCAGTGCGGCCTGACCGCCCTGCCGGATTTCACCGGCACCGTCATCGTCACCAACGGTGACGTCCCGCTGCTGCGCCCGGAGACTCTGCGCCAGCTGCACGAGGCTCACACTTCCCAGGGCAACGCGGTCACGGTGCTGTCGATGTCCCTGGAGGATCCGACCGGTTACGGGCGCGTGCTGCGCGCCGAGGATGGCTCGGTGACGGCCATCGTGGAGCAGAAGGATGCCACCGAGGAGCAGCGCGCAGTGCGCGAAGTTAACTCCGGCGTCTTCGCGTTCGACGGGGCTGTGCTGCGTGACGCCCTGACCAAGCTCAACTCCGACAACGCACAGGGCGAGCTCTACATCACCGACGTGCTCGAGATTGCCCGCGAAGGCGGCCACAACGTGGGGGCACACGTCGCCGCGGACCCGGATGAGCTTTCCGGCGTCAACGACCGCGTGCAGCTCGCCGCTGCCGGCCGCATGCTCAACCGCCGAGTGGTGGAAGAAGCCATGCGCGGCGGCGCCACGATTGTGGATCCGGAGACCACCTGGATCGGCGTCAACGTCACCATTGGCAAAGACGTTGTCATTCACCCCAACACGCAGCTGTGGGGTGCCACCTCCATTGCTGATGACGCCGAGATCGGCCCCGATACCACCCTGACCAACATGCAGGTGGGCAAGGGAGCCAGCGTCGTGCGCACGCACGGCTTCGATTCCGTCATTGGCACCGACGCACAGGTTGGCCCGTTTACCTACATCCGCCCGGGCGTCATCGTGGGCCAGGAAGGCAAGCTCGGCGGCTTCGTGGAGGCCAAGAAGGCGCAGATCGGCCGCGGCACCAAGGTTCCACACCTCACCTACATCGGTGACGCCACCGTGGGTGACTACTCCAACATCGGCGCGTCCTCCGTCTTCGTCAACTACGACGGCGTGAACAAGCACCACACCACCATTGGCAGCCACGTGCGCACCGGCTCCGACACCATGTTCATTGCGCCGGTCACCGTGGGCGATGGCGCGTACTCCGGGGCGGGTACAGTAATCAAGGACGACGTTCCTGCGGGAGCGCTCGCGGTCTCCGGTGGCAAGCAACGCAACATCGAGGGCTGGGTCCAGAAGAAGCGCCCGGGCACGCCGGCGGCGGAAGCCGCCGACAAGGCACAGGGTGCTGCAGCAGACGACGAGACCACTAACTAACAACAAGCAAAGGGATATGTACTGATGACTGGCAAGGTTACCGGCAGCAGCAAAAACATGAAGCTCTTCACCGGCCGCGCACACCCGGCGTTGGCTGAGGCTGTGGCTAAGGAGCTCAACACCGAATTGGTTCCGACCACCGCCCGGGACTTCGCCAACGGCGAAATCTTCATCCGCTTCGAGGAGTCCGTGCGTGGCGCCGATTGTTTCGTGATGCAGTCCCACACCCAGCCGCTCAACAAGTGGCTGATGGAGCAGCTCATCATGATTGATGCGCTCAAGCGTGGTTCCGCTAAGCGCATCACCGCCATCCTGCCGTTCTACCCCTACGCCCGCCAGGACAAGAAGCACCTGGGCCGCGAGCCCATTTCCGCCCGTCTGGTGGCAGACCTGCTCGCCGCCGCCGGCGCGGACCGCATTGTGTCCGTGGACCTGCACACCGACCAGATCCAGGGCTTCTTCGACGGCCCGGTGGACCACATGCACGCGCAGCCGATCCTGACGCGCTACATCAAGAACAACTACTCGCTGGACAACCTGGCGGTGGTCTCCCCCGATGCCGGCCGTGTCAAGGTGGCGGAGAAGTGGGCGCACGAGTTGGGCGATGCCCCACTGTCCTTCGTTCACAAGACCCGTTCCAAGACCGAGGCCAACAAGACGGTGTCCAACCGCGTGGTCGGTGACGTTGAGGGCAAGGATTGCGTGCTTCTCGACGATATGATTGACACCGGTGGCACCATCGCCGGCGCGGTCCGCGTCCTCAAGGAGGCCGGCGCAAAGTCCGTCATCATCGCCTGCACCCACGGCGTGTTCTCCGACCCGGCACGCGAGCGCCTGTCCGAGTGCGGCGCGGAGGAGGTCATCACGACCGATACCCTGCCGCAGTCCACGGAGGACTGGAGCAACCTCACGGTGCTCTCCATCGCCCCGCTGCTGGCAAAGACCATCCACGAGATCTTCGAGAACGGTTCTGTCACCACCCTCTTCGAGGCTCACTAGTTACCACCGTGGTGGCTGTGGCTTGTCACTGCGCGGCTAAAATTTAGTGAATTTTTGAGCCAAAAAGTGTCCACTACTTTCACCAGTAGTGTTAAATTAAGCACATGCTCACTTTCGCTAAGAACTCGCTGCGCACAGCTCTCATTGCCGCAGCCACCACGTCTCTCTTTGCTGGCGCAGCCGTCGCTGCCCCGGCAGCTAACGCCGCCGAACCCTCCACCGTGTCCACCGGGTGCAAGGTCACCCAGTCCCACTTCAACGACTACGGGGTCGATGTCACTGCCTACGACACCCCCGACGAGCTCCTCCAGGCCACGCTCGACGCCGTGGGCTACACCGAGGGCAAGGTGGGCTCCAAGGTCCAGCTGAACTGGTGGACCGCCCGCGTGGGCGAGGCCACCTCGTGCGGCTTTGTCACCGATCCCTCTGCCCCGCAGCCGGAGGACACGCCCACCGAGAAGCCCACCGAGAAGCCGGCGGACAAGCCAGCTGATAAGCCTGCCACCCCGGCTGAAGATGAGCCGGCGCTCAAGCCGCTGTGCAAGCTCAACAAGGGACAGTTCTCCGCCCACGGCGTGGACGTGGATGACTACACGACTGATTCAGCCCTGCGCACGGCCATCCTCGACGCCGTGAACTACCAGCGCGGCGAGACCGGTTCCGCGGTACTTCGCAACGTCTGGGAGGACCGCCTGAACAAGGCCGTGGACTGCGGCTTCGTCACCACCGACGTGCCCAAGCTGAACAAGCCGGGCCTCAACGCAATCGTCCCGTGCGGCACGCTCGATGACGCTCTGCGCAACTCCGGTATCGATACCGCCGAGTACAACCACGCAGAACTCTCCAAGAAGCTGCGCCGCACGAACATGTCGGAGGAGCCGATTGGCAAGTTGATCGGTGCTGAGTACTTCGATGACATTGCGGACCGCGCCCAGGATTGTGGCCTGGTCACGGCTACCCCGCGCGGTTCCCTGGCTGGCAGCTCCAAGGGCTTTGACCAGGCGGCGGCCGGCGCTGACCTCATGAGCTCGTTGAGCTCCAAGGACGGCGACCAGGATAAGCCGGCCTCCAGCGGTGACGATCTGCAGACTGGCGTCATCGTGGGCGGCGTCATCGCCGCCATCCTCGCCCTCTTCGGTATCGGCTCCGTCGTTGGCCCGCAGCTGGTCAAGTTGCTGCCGCCGCAGCTGGCTGGCCTGCTGCCGCACTAGAGAGAAGTTTGCTTCTTTCCCCTCGTCCGTGCTAGATTTTTATGGTCTCGGCGAGGGAGAAATCCGTTATCGACGCGATTACATAAGTTAAGCAGTGAATTCTTGTTGAGGAATTCTTTTCAAGCCTGCGATGACTCGTCCAAGACGTCCATCGGCAGGCTTTTGTCGTATCTATACGGCTTTAAAAGCCCTCGCCGCACCGAATACTTCAAGGAGATTACACATGGCTAACACCCGTCCTGTTCTCAAGGCTGAAGCTCGTACTGAGTTCGGCAAGGGCTTCGCTCGCCGCCTGCGCGCTGCCGGCAAGATCCCGGGCGTTGTCTACGGCCACGCCGTCGACGTTCTGCACTTCGCCGTTGACCGCCTGGAGATGACCGCTCTGGTCCGCAACAACGGTGTCAACGCCGTCTTCGAGCTGGAGCTCGAGGGCGAGCAGCACCTCGTCATGGTCAAGAACATTGACCAGAATGTTCTGACCTTCAACATCGACCACATCGACCTGCTCTCCATTAAGCGTGGCGAGAAGGTTGAGGTTGAGGTTCCGGTCGTCCTCGAGGGCGAGCCGGCTCCGGGCCTCATGTCCATCCAGGATGCGGACGTCCTCCTCGTCGAGGCAGACGTTCTCAACATTCCGGAAGAGCTCACCGTGTCCATCGAGGGCCTCGAGGATGGCGCTGTCGTCACCGCTGCCGATGTCACCCTGCCGGAGGGCACCACCCTGGCCGCCGAGGAAGACACCGTCATCGTCTCCATCTCCGAGCCGGAGGTTGATGAGGAGCTCGAGGCAGCTGCTGAGGCCGCCGAGGACGGCGGCGCTGAGGCTGGCGCCGAGTCCGCTGACGACGACGCAGAGGCTTCCGAGGAGAAGGGCGACGAGGAGTAAACCTCTCCCCTCCTACCCGCACCGCGCCGCTGCTTCCCTATCGTGGGAGGCGGGGCGGGTTCGCCGTTTTCACCCACCCGCTGTTTAGAATGGGCGGCGTGAGTGATTCTTCTTTCCTTGTCGTAGGCTTGGGCAACCCCGGCCCGAAGTACGCCGGTACGCGCCACAACATTGGCTTCGATGTGGTCGATGTACTGGCCCACGAACTCTTCGCATCCTTCTCCGTGCACAAGAAAACCAACACGGACGTTGCCGAGGCACGCCGCGGTGCGGCCAAGGTCATCATTGCCAAGCCGCGCAGCTTCATGAACCTCTCCGGCGGGCCTATCAAGGCCCTCGCCCAGTATTTCCACATCAACCCGGGACACATCATCGTGGTGCACGACGAGCTGGAGCTCGACTTTGCCTCCATCAAGCTGCGGCTAGGCGGCGGCGACCACGGCCACAACGGCCTGCGTTCCACCACGAAGTCCCTGGGAACCAAGGACTACCAGCGACTCTCTGTGGGCATCGGCCGCCCGCCTGGCCGCATGGACCCGGCCTCCTTCGTGCTCAAGCAGTGGACCAAGCAGGAGTCTCAGGAGATTCCCATTATGTGCGCAGACGCGGTCGATGAGATTCTGCGCGCGTTAGACTGACCGCTATGAAGCTTGCTACCCTACGCACCAGTTTTGGTACCTCCGCAATCCGCATCGACGGCCCGAATGTGGGCACGGAGTTGGACTACGAGGACGTCGGCAAGCTCTTGGCCAGCCCGGACTGGCGCAAGGCCGCGCAACTGTCGGGCGAGCCCGTCGTGTTCGACAACGCCGACCTTGCCCCCGTCGTTCCGAATCCCGGGAAGATTATCTGTGTGGGCGTCAATTACGCCAAGCACGCCCGGGAAATGGGCCGCGAGCTTCCCACGCAGCCCACACTGTTCATCAAGTTCCCGGAGGCGCTCACCGGGCCTTACAACGATGTCTATGTGCCCGACTTTGCCACGCAGAAGCTGGACTATGAAGGCGAGCTCGCCGCAGTGATAGGCACCCGCGCGCACCGCGTGCGCGTGGCGGAGGCGCTGAACCATGTCGCCGGCTACGCCATTATGAATGACTACACGCTGCGTGACTATCAGCGTGCCACCACGCAGTTCCACGCCGGGAAGTCCTTCTACCGCACCGCGGGTTTTGGGCCGTGGCTTACTACTGCCGACGAGTGGGCACCGGGGCGCGGGGCGCGGCTCACCACGACTGTCGATGGCGACGTGCGCCAGGACGATAACACCGATGACCTCATCTTCTCCGTGGCCGAGCTCATTGCCTTCTGCTCCTCGCTGTATCCGCTCAATCCGGGCGATGTCATCGCCACCGGCACCCCGGAAGGCGTGGGTTTTGCGCGGGGCGAGGACGCGCTGCTTGGCGACGGATCAGTGACCCGCATCAGCATCGAAGGCCTAGGCGCAATTGAGAACACCACCCGCTTTGGCGAGCCGCCCTCGGGAGGATGCGGCCCGGACTGCACCTGCGTAACGAACTAGACCTTTTATTAATTCTGCGGTGTGTGAAAAGGATCGCTACTGTAGGGAGGCGGAATTTCCCCAACCTTGAAAGATGAGCCTTTTATGACTCTTCGCACTCGCTTCACCGCCATCGGCATCGCTGTCACCGCCGCGGCTGCCCTCACCGCATGCTCCTCGCAGGACTCCTCTGACGCCACCACGGCGGCCACGACGACGGTGAAGGAAACCGTGGCTGGTGCTCCGGCCGGAGATGACCAGGCAGCACAGGACTCGCCGCAGGTTAGCCGCGAGGATGCCCTTGCCAAGGCTTACGCCCAGGCCGGTGTCCAGGAGTCTGATGTCTCCGAGCTGGAGCAGGAACTAGATGACGGCGACGACGGATTCGGCCCGCACTGGGAGATCGAATTCAAGGCCAACGGCCAGGAGCATGAGTTCGACGTGGACGCCGCCACCGGTGAAGTCCGCAACCACGAGATTGACTAGGTAGCTCAACCGCCCCCGTCTAAGAGAACTCCCCCACGTACCGCATTCCGACGGTTTAGGGATTTTCCCAGGTAGCGGGTAGCGTTGAGGATATGAGTTCAACGTCAAAGAAGTCCCCCTCTACCCCTCCGAAGCTCGACAAGGAGGCCTACGAGCGCGAGCTCAAGCGCCTGCAGGCGGAGCTCGTGGAGATGCAGCAGTGGGTGGTAGAGACCGGCGCGCGCATGGTCATCATCATGGAGGGCCGCGACGCCGCCGGCAAGGGCTCTGCCATCAAGCGCATCACGCAGTACCTCAACCCGCGCTCCTGCCGCATCGAAGCACTGCCCAAGCCCACGGACCGCGAGGCTGGCCAGTGGTACTTCCAGCGCTATGTGGAGAAGCTGCCCACCGCTGGCGAGATCGTCATCTTTGACCGCTCCTGGTACAACCGCGCCGGTGTAGAGCGCGTCATGGGCTTTTGCTCCCAGCAGGAGTACGTGCGCTTCCTCCACCAGGCCCCCATCCTGGAGCGCATGCTGGTTGAGGACGGCATCATCCTGCTTAAATACTGGTTCTCCGTTTCCGATGAGGAACAGATTGCCCGCTTCAAGTCCCGCCGCAATGACCCGCTGCGCCGCTGGAAGCTCTCCCCTATGGATCTGCAGTCCATCACCCGTTGGGAGGACTACTCCCGCGCCAAGGATGAGATGTTCGTCCATACCGATACCCCGATCTCGCCGTGGTACACCGTGGAGTCCGAAGACAAGAAGCGCTCCCGTATTAATGTCATCAACCACATCTTGAAGACTGTCCCCTACCAGCACGTGGAGCAGGACGTCCCGAAGATCCCTCAGCGCCCCGACCTGGAGGCCGAGTACGTGCGCCCGCCGCGCAACGAGTTCGCCTACGTCCCCGACGTGGCCGCCAACCTCGAGCGCGAGAAGGTCAAGGGCAAGAAGTCAGGTAAGAAGTCTGGCGCGAAGAAGCACGGCAAGAAGGATAAGAAGAAGTAGCGCCTAGTCGGTCACTGCGCCACGAAACGGGCGGAAGCCACGCCCCCAGACCAAAATCTGGGGAGCAACTTCCGCCCGTTAACTGATGCTGGCAGTCAGTGTCTGCGGAGCTTAGAGCTCGGAGACGTCAACGCGCTTGGGGTAGACCTCCGGGCGGGCGCCGGCGATATCCTCCACGATGCGGATGACCTGGTTGGAGTAGCCAAACTCGTTGTCGTACCAGACGTAGAGCACCAGGTGCTTGCCGGAGGCAATGGTGGCCAGTCCATCAACCACGCCGGCGTGGGTGGAGCCCACGAAGTCGGAGGAGACGACCTCCGGGGAGGCAATATAGGAGATCTGCTGGCGCAGGTTGGAGTGCAAGGAGACGTTGCGCAGGAAGTCATTGACCTCGTCGCGGTCTGCTTCCTTCTCCAGCTCCAGGTTGAGCACCGCCATCGACACGTCCGGGGTAGGAACGCGGATAGCGTTGCCGGTGAGCTTGCCCTCAAATTCCGGAACGGCCTTGGCCACGGCCTTTGCTGCGCCGGTCTCCGTGAGAACCATGTTGAGGCCGGCGGCGCGGCCGCGGCGATCTCCCTTATGGAAGTTATCGATGAGGTTCTGGTCGTTGGTGAAGGAGTGGGCGGTCTCCACGTGGCCGTGGACAACACCGTAGCGGTCATTGATGACCTTAAGCACTGGGGTGATGCCGTTGGTGGTGCAGGATGCGGCAGAGAGGATCTGATCGGTGTCGTCGATGTCACCGTGGTTGATGCCGTAGACGATGTTCTTCAGGTCGCCTTTGCCCGGCGCGGTGAGCAGCACTCGGGACACGCCCTTGGCTGCAAGGTGCTGGGACAGGCCCTCACGGTCGCGCCACACGCCGGTGTTGTCGACAACGATAGCGTTGTCGATGCCGTACTGGGTGTAGTCGATCTCCGCCGGGTCGTTGGCGTAGATCATCTGGATCTTGGTGCCGTTGGCCCAGATGACCTCGTTCTCCTCGTCCACGGCAATGGTGCCGTTGAAGGCACCATGGACGGAATCGCGGCGCAGGAGGGAAGCGCGCTTGAAGATGTCAATGTCGCCCTTCTTGCGCACCACGATGGCACGCAGGCGCACTCCACCGTAGGCGGCCTCGCGGGCGATGAGGATGCGGGCGAGGAGGCGACCGATGCGGCCAAAGCCATACAGGACCACGTCGGTGGTCTCCTTGTCCACACCGGCACCGACGAGATCCACGAGGGTCTCCTCCAGGTACTTGCGCAGGTTGTCGGAACCGGACTCGGCAAAGCCCGTGGCCAGGCGGCCCAGGTCGACGGACGCGGTACCCAGGTTCATCGCGCACAGTTCCTTGAGGATGGGCAGGGTCTCCGCGGTGGAAAGCTCACGCTCGGCGATACGGCGGGCGTATCGGTGCGCCTTGATGATGTCGATGTCCGTCACGCCGATGAGGAGGCGGCCGTAGATGGAGGTCACGACATTGTTGTTGCGGTGCAACTGGTGGATGAGCGGAATCATCTCCTGGGCCAGCTCCAGGCGCTCGTTCCAGTCCTCGTGTCCAATGTGCGCGTTCGCAGTCACGTGTTGTGTTTCCTTTTCTAATTAATAAGGGGGTGTATAACTCTGTCCAACCGTAAATATTAACCATTAAGGATGTCCGTTTGGGCACAGTTGCGCGAGGATCTGCGCCACACTACCCCCGCTGATCTTCTCCACCTCGGTGCCGACAAGGCAGTAGTCCACCTCCGGATCGTGGGCGGCACGACGCGGCTTGAGCAGCGCGTTGAGGTAGGGGTACACCAGCGGCAGCTCCGCGTGGGCGCGGGTGTAGGGGGTCTCTAGGCCGCGGGCATAGCGCCCGGAGAATGCGCGGGTAGATACAGTGGCGCCACCCCGGCGCAGCAGCGCGCGGTTGTGGGGGCTGGTTCCAGCCTCCTCGGCTAGCAGGAAGGCCGAGCCACAGCTAACTGCACGAACTCCACTCCACGACAGGGCGCGGGCCACGTCCTCCCTGGTCCGCAGCCCGCCCGCAGCAATGAGCGGCAAGTCCACCACTGCGTGCACGGCGCTCACGAGCTCTGCCAGCGGGCGCTGGTCCGGCTCCGCACCCGGGTCCCACACCCCGCGGTGGCCGCCGGCCTCCGGGCCTTGAACGCACAACGCGTCGACGCCGCGCTCGGCGGCACTACGCGCCTCCTCCGGGGTAGTCACCGTGGTCCACGCCTCCGCGCCCTGCGCATGGATGCGCTCGACCTCCTCGGTGCTGAAGGTGCCGAACATGGACCACAGCACCGCTGCCTCACCGTCGACTGCTGCAGCGAGTTTGTCGTGCCAGCCGAAGTCCAGGGAGACGCCGCCAAGCGCGGCATCCTCGTGGTTCGCTAGGTCGCGCACGGCCGCCATCTCTGTAGCAGTAAGCGAGCGCTGTGGGTGAAAGAGGTTGACGCCGAAGCGTGCACCCCCGCAGGCGTGGATGGACTCACTCGCGGAGGCAACGGTGGCGCTTCCCAATCCCAGAGTGCCGAAGGAACCGGCGGATTCCGCGGCGCGCACGAGCGCCGGTGTGGTGGGCCCACCGGCCATCGGAGCTGGTAGGACGGGGCAGGTGATAGTCTCAAGGAGCTGGCTCATGGCCCCCAAGCTTATAGACAATCCCTGAAGGGAGTAGTTGTGTCCACCCTCCGTGACTTCTTCACCCGTCTCTTCGGCGGCTCCGCTCAGTCCACTGTGTCTACGGCGTCGACAGTGTCCAAGGCATCTACCAGACTGGATCCGGCGTCCCTGAGCGCCGAGTGGATCGTCGTGGGCCTGGGCAACCCCGGCGCGAAGTACGCGGCGACCCGCCACAACGTCGGCTACATGGCACTAGATGATCTGCTGGCAGAGTCGGGAGACGTGCTCGAGCCGGTCTCGGGCCACCAGCTCAGTGCCGCGCCGCTCACCATCGGTGGCTCCCCGGTTATCGCCGTGCGCTCGCACACCTACATGAACCTGTCTGGAGATCCCATCGCTCCCCTAGCCCAGCAGCTGGGGGTGCCGGCGGAGCGCATCATTGTCATTCATGACGAGCTAGATCTGCCCGCCGGCACGGTGCGCGTGAAGAAGGGCGGAAACGAAAACGGCCACAATGGGCTCAAGTCGCTTACTGAGCGCCTAGGCACCCGGGACTACCTGCGCGTGCGCGTAGGCATCGGCCGCCCGGCCAAGGGCAGCTCCATTCCGGACTGGGTGCTAGCGCCTGTCGACGCCACCCCGGAGTTCGATGCCTCCATCGCCACTGCCGCCCAGGCCGCGCGGCTCATCATCGCCCAGGGGCTGGGCAAGGCCCAGAACGAGATCCACTCGCGGCGTTAAAGCCGTTAAAGCGCAGTAAAGCCACGGCGAGTTCGGTGAGTTCGCCCTAAACCTGTCTCTTATACACATCTGACGCTGCCGACGAAGGCTTAGGTG
>OJLL01000008.1_pt1 | contig 74602 bp, 69 predicted proteins | sample 1596941 | NCBI WGS metagenome assembly OJLL01 (sample SAMEA3904689, study PRJEB24821) | metagenome | biome: Builtin; feature: hospital; material: surface | place: USA | collected 2013-08-13 | reverse complement strand
TTAGTCTCGTGGGCTCGGAGATGTGTATAAGAGACAGCGTTCATGCGGCTAAGTCTAAAGTGCGGACGCGGGGCGAAAGGCGCAGACTCGCCGCACAGGACTATTCAAATCTCAAGTTAGGGTTTAGACTTGGGCGCGTGACTTCCTCCCGCCATTGCTCTCGCCCCGGCTGCGGCCGTCCCGCCGTGGCAACGTTGACGTACGCCTATGCCCAGCAGACTGCTGTGGTCGGTCCGCTTTCTGAGGAAGCTGACCCACACAGCTGGGATCTGTGTGAGAAGCACAGCGAGCGCATCACTGCGCCGCAGGGCTGGGAGATGGTGCGCGTGGACCGCATCGAGCTGGATGAGGACGATGACCTCACCGCCTTAGCGGAGGCCGTGAAGGAGGCCGGCCGCGTGACCACCGGTCTCGTCGATGATTCGACGACGGGTTCCGGTGCCGATCCCATTGATTACGCTGCCACCTTCGACGGCGCGGATCCCCGCAATTCCAACCACCCGGTCTTCCGCACGCGCCGCGTGCACGACGCCCGGCAGCGCCGACGCGCGCATCTTACGGTGGTGCCCGACGTAGAGTAGCCGGGCACGCGGGTATGCTTGTGGTCTATGCGAACTCGTGAACAGCTCAATGCAGTGATCAAGGCCTATGACGTCCGTGGCGTCGTGGGCGAGGACATCGATGAAGCCTTCGTGCGGGATACCGGCGCGGCCTACGCTGCCATCCTCCGCGGTGAGGGCGAGACCACCCTGGCCGTGGGCCACGACATGCGCCCGTCCTCCCCGGACCTGGCGGCGGCTTTCGCCGAAGGTGCCGCGGCGCAGGGCATCAACGTCATCCAGTTGGGCCTGACCTCCACGGACGAACTCTACTTTGCGGCCGGCAACCTGAACTGTGCTGGCGCTATGTTCACCGCCTCCCACAACCCTGCCAAGTACAACGGCATCAAGCTGTGCCGTGCGGGCGCGGTGCCGGTGGGGCAGGAGACCGGCCTGGAGCAGATCAAGGACATGCTGATCGACGGCACGCCGGCCTTTGATGGCGAGCCGGGGACCGTCACTGAGCGCGAGGTGCTGCCGGATTATGCGGCATTCCTGCGCGGCCTGGTGCCGCTGGAGCAGTCCCGCCCGCTCGTCGTCGCGGTGGATGCTGCGAACGGCATGGGCGGCCACACCGTTCCGGCCGTATTCGAGGGCCTGCCTTTCGACGTGCGTGATTTGTACTTCGAGCTGGACGGCACCTTCCCCAACCACGAGGCCAACCCGCTGGACCCGAAGAACCTGGTGGACCTGCAGAAGTTCGTGGTGGAGCAGAAGGCGGACATCGGCCTGGCCTTCGACGGCGACGCCGACCGCTGCTTCGTGGTGGATGAGAAGGGCCAGCCGGTGTCCCCGTCCGCCATCTGTGCGCTGGTGGCGGAGCGCTACCTGGATAAGTTCCCGGGCGCTACCGTCATCCACAACCTGATTACCTCGAAGACGGTTCCGGAGCTCATCGCGGAGAAGGGCGGCAAGGCCGTGCGCACCCGCGTGGGCCACTCCTTCATCAAGGCCCAGATGGCCAAGGAGAAGGCGGTCTTCGGTGGCGAGCACTCCGCTCACTACTACTTCCAGGAGTTCTGGAACGCGGACTCCGGCATGCTCGCCGCCATGCACGTGCTGGCTGCACTGGGTGAGCAGGACAAGCCGCTGAGCGAGCTCATGGCGCAGTACTCGCGCTACGAGGCCTCGGGCGAGATCAACTCCACCGTGGAGGACCAGAAGGCCACCACGCAGCGCGTGCTGGATGAGCTGGCGGACAAGATTGAGTCCGTCGACGAGCTTGATGGCGTAACCGTACAGCTCAAGGACACCGACGCGTGGTTCAACGTCCGCGCCTCCAACACGGAGCCGCTGCTGCGCCTCAACGTCGAGGCCAAGACGGAGGACGAGGTCCAGGCAATCGTGGACGAGGTCCTCGGCATCATCCGCGCCTAGAGAAACTCACTCAACGCGCAAGCGGGCGCGGGGAGAAGAAGCGTAAGTGCTTTCTCCCCGCGCCCGCTGTGTCTGTGCCGTCTGCGCCAGTGAAGCACCGGTGAGGTGCCAGTGAGGCGCTGGGCGTGTGCGCTTTAGCCGCGCGAGTTGAGAACCATCTCTTCCCACTCGACGAACTTCTTGCGCTCGCGGCCCTCGGCCTCACCCAGGGCGCGCTCGGCGGCGTCCAGCTTCTTCCAGCCCTCCCAGGTCAGGTGCTCCAGGCCCTTGGACTCGAAGAGCTCGACAATGTCCTCCTCGCGCTCGTGAGAGAGGTTGCCCGCTTCGTTGTCCTCCAGCAGCATGGCGATGGTCTCGTTGGCGTCGGACTTGGTGTTGCCGATAAGGCCCACCGGGCCGCGCTTGATCCAGCCGGTGGTGTAGAGGCCGCTGACCACGTTGCCGTCCAAGTCAATGACGTGGCCGCCATCGTTGTTGATGACGTTTTTCTCGGTGTTGAAGGGCACGCCCTCAATGGCGTCGGAGCGGTAGCCCACGGCCAGGTAGACCGCCTGTGCCGGCCACTCGGTGAACTTGCCGGTGCCGGACACGGAGCCGTCGCCGTTGAGCGCGGTGCGCTCGGTCTTGACGGCCGTGACCTTGCCGTTCTCACCGATGAACTCCACCGGCTGCTCGAAGAGGTGGATCTGCAGGGTGTGCGGTGCGTCCTTGGGCTCGCGAATGGCGTAGCCCTCCAGCGTCTGGCAGACCAGATCGCAGGACTTGGCCTCTTCGCGGGCCTTGAGGGAGGCCTCGTCGTAGTCGATGTCCTCCGGGTCCACCACCACATTGATGGTCGGGGAGTGGTCGAGCTCCTTGAGCTCCAGCGGGGTGAACTTGGCCTGCGCTGGGCCGCGGCGGCCGAAGACGCGCACGGTGGTGGCCTGGTTCTTGGCCAGGGACTCGTAGACGTTATCCGAGATCTCGGTGGATTCCTTGAGCTCGTCGCCGGTCTTGGCCAGGATGCGGGCCACGTCTAGGCCCACGTTGCCCACGCCGATGACGGCTACTTCCTTAGCGGAGAGGTCCCAGGAGCGCTCGAAGCGCGGGTTGCCGTCGTAGAAGCCGACGAACTCGCCCGCACCGTGGATGCCCTCGAGGTCGGAGCCCGGGATCTGCATGCCGCGGTCGGCGACGGCACCGGTGGCAAAGACGATGGCGTCGTAGTATTCCTCCAGTTCGGAGACGGTGACGTCGCGGCCGACGGTGATGTTGGACAGCAGGCGGATCTGCTCGGTGTCGAGCACGCGGTGCAGGGAGTTAACAATGCCCTTGATGCGCGGGTGGTCCGGGGCCACGCCGTAGCGGATGAGGCCGAAGGGCGCCGGCATCTGCTCGATGAGATCGATCTCAACGTTGCCGCCGGTCTTCTTCACCAGGATGTCGGAGGCGTAGATGCCGGCCGGGCCGGCGCCGATGACGGCTACTTTCAGGGGCTGCTGAGTCATGATGACCTTTCGGAGTGGAGTGCTAACTAACGAAAGTTTAGTTCTTTAAAGAGTGTGGGCTTTTATTGAACCGGTTAGTCTGCTGTCTGAGCAACTTTTTCTAATTACATTCGGGAATCATTGTGGCATAGACGCAGCGTGCTTTGCATATTCCACTGCAAATAAAAAAGACTGCTTTGTCTGTTCCGTCTAGACCGGTAGGTTTTCAGTATCCGACGAAAGGCAGCAGACTATGACTACCGCCACACGGCGAAAGCCGCGCGCGAAGAAGCCGGAAGGCCAGTGGAAGATCGACGGCACCACGCCGCTCAACGCTGACGAGGAGATCAAGCAGGCTGACGATGCCCTCGCCGTGCGTCAGCGCGTGATCGACATCTACTCCAAGGAGGGATTTTCCTCCATCCCCGCAGAAGACCTGGCCCCGCGCTTTAAGTGGCTGGGACTGTACACCCAGCGCAACCAGAACCTGGGCGGGGAGATGACCTCCAAGCTCACCAACGCGGAGCTGCAGGATGAGTACTTCATGATGCGCGTGCGCTTCGACGGCGGCCGCGCCGATCCGGCGAAGCTGCGCGCGGTGGGGGAGATTTCCCGGGATTATGCCCGCTCCACCGCGGACTTCACCGACCGCCAGAACATCCAGCTGCACTGGATCGAAATTGAGAACGTCCCCGCCATCTGGGAGAAGCTGCGCTCCGTTGGCCTGGATACCTTGTTAGGCTGCGGGGATGTTCCCCGCGTCATTCTTGGCTCCCCCGTGGCGGGCGTGGCAGCCGATGAGATTATTGATGCCACCCCGGCCATCGAGGAGATCAAGAACAATTATCTTCCGCGCGACGAGTTCCACAATCTCCCGCGCAAGTTCAAGACCGCCATTTCCGGCAACGCCCGCCAGGACGTCACGCACGAAATTCAGGACATCGCCTTCGTCGGCACCGAGCACGCTGAGTACGGCCCGGGTTTTGACTGCTTCGTGGGCGGCGGCCTGTCCACCAACCCAATGCTCTCGCAGTCCCTGGGAGCCTGGATCCCGCTTGAGCGCGTCCCGGAGGTCTGGGCCGGCGTGGCCCGCATCTTCCGCGATTACGGCTTCCGCCGCAACCGCAACCGCGCCCGCCTGAAGTTCCTGGTGGCGCAGTGGGGCATTGAGAAGTTCCGCAAGGTTCTGGAGGAGGAATACCTGGAGGAGCCGCTTCTCGACGGCACCCCGCTCCCCGTCGCCCCCGGCACCCGCGATCACCTGGGCGTGCACCGCCAGCAGGACGGCAAGTTCTACGTCGGCGTCAAGCCCACCGTGGGCCATGCCACCGGCGAGCAGCTCATTGCCATCGCTGACGTGGCCGAGAAGTTCGGCATTACCCGCATCCGCACCACCCCGATGAAGGAGCTGCTCTTCCTCGACGTGGAGGAAGAGGACATTCCGGCGCTCTCCCGCGCGCTGGATGAGACCGGCCTGTATTCCCAGCCTTCTGAGTTCCGCCGCGGCGTCATTTCCTGCACCGGCCTGGAGTTCTGCAAGCTGGCGCACGTGACCACCAAAGCCCGTGCCATCGAGCTCGTCGACATCCTGGAGGACACCTTGGGTGACCTCGATGTCCCGATCTCTATCGCGCTCAACGGCTGCCCCAACGCCTGCGCGCGCTCGCAGGTCTCCGATATCGGACTCAAGGGCCAGAACGTCACCGACGCCGACGGCAACCGCGTGGAGGGCTTCCAGGTGCACCTTGGCGGCGCGCTGGGCCTTTCCCCGGACTGGGGCCGCAAGCTGCGCGGCCACAAGGTGGTGGCGGACGAGGTTCCGGACTACGTCATCCGCCTAGTCAACAAGTACAAGGAGCAGCGCGAGGACGGCGAGCAGTTCCGCCACTGGGTCCTGCGTGCCGACGACGAGGATCTCGAGTGAATTTCCGCCGCGAACCTAACCCGAACCGCAACCACCCGGCCTACTGCCCCTATTGCGCCGGCACTGACCTCTTCCCGGATGAGGAAGACGACTTTGCCTGGAAGTGCCAGGAGTGCCTGCGCATCTTCTCGCTGCGCTTCCACGGCCAGGACGACGCCCCCGTGGCCCCCGCGCCGGCGGTATCCGCCAACGAGGCGCTCAAGCGTTCCCTGGCTCGGCGCGGGCATTCCACTGCGCCCCAGGCTCACCAAGCCCGCGAAACCCCCGAGGCCTAAGCACTGTATTTGAGGAAGGCCACCATGACCGCACTGATTACCCTGTCGCACGGCTCGCGCCACCCGGAGGCGGCAGCGAGCGTGGAGGCGTTAACCCGCGCCGCCGGCGAGGAAGCCGGCGTTCCGGCCGCCGCCGCGCATCTAGAATTCTCCTCCCCAGCGCTGGGGACCGCGGCCCGTGAGCTCGCCGCGCAGGGCGTGCGCGAAGCCGTTGTGGTGCCCCTGCTGTTTACTGAGGGATACCACCAGCGCGTCGATGTTCCCGCCGCACTGAACAGCGCTGCCGCCGAGTCCGGCCTCACCCTGCACCGCGCGCGCGGCCTGGGAACCGGCGAGGACATGGCCCAGCTGCTGGCGCAGCGGGTCCCAGCCGGAGCGCAGAAGGTCGTGGTCTACTCTGTCGGCTCCTCCGATGCGCGCGCCAACGCCGTCGTGGCGCAACTTGCCCGCCGCGTGGGCGAGCTGACCGGCTGCGCCGCCGAGGTGTCCTTCGCCACGCAGCCAGCACCGGCCACTGCCGCCGACAGCTCCACCGAGACTGCCGCCGGCGCTGCCCGTGAGGTGGTCGTGCCACTGTTCGTCAGCCCCGGGCTGCTGCTAGACCGCCTCACTAAGCCCTCGAACAACGATCAATCATCCCCGCACCGCACGGTGCTGCCCCCGCTGGGGGAGGCCCTGGCGGGAATTGTGGCCCGCCGCTTCGAGGAGGTGGCGCATGCGTAGCCTCATCCTCATTGCCCTTGCAGGTGCCGCGGCCCAGCTTGTCGACGGCGGCATTGGCATGGGTTTCGGCGTGACCTCCACGACGATTCTGCTGCTCGCCGGCTTAGGCCCGGCGACGGCCTCGGCTGTGGTCCACACCTCGGAGCTGGGCACCACACTGGTCTCTGGAATTAGCCACTGGCGTTTTGGCAACGTGCATTGGCTCACTGTTCTCAAGCTTGGCGTGCCCGGCGGGCTTTCCGCGTTTCTGGGTGCGACGGTGCTCTCCAGTCTCTCCCTGGAGGCCGCGGCGCCCGTGACGTCTGCCATCCTCATCGTCATGGGTCTGAACCTGGTGTGGCGCTTTTCTCACCTGCGCCCGCGTGCGGAGTCGGCACCCCGAAGGGCGCATTCCACCCCGTTCCTCGCCGGCCTGGGCGTGGTCGGTGGCTTCATCGATGCCTCCGGTGGCGGCGGCTGGGGGCCGATTTCGACCTCGACGTTGCTGGCGGTGGGCCGCGAGCAGCCGCGGCGCATTGTCGGCACGGTCAACACCGCGGAGTTCCTCGTCACCTTCGGCGCGACGGCAGGATTCATCGTGGGCCTGTGGGACGAGATCGTGGCGAACGCGGCGGCGGTAGCAGCACTACTCATCGGCGGCACCATCACCGCACCCGTGGCGGCGTGGCTTATCTCCCGCATCAATCCCACCCTGCTGGGCGGGTGCGTGGGCACCGCCATCGTGGCGCTGAACGTACCGCGGGCGCTGGGCTGGCTGCTGCCGCACGCGGCGATTGTGGGCCTGCAGGTCGCCGTGCTGGTGGCGGGCGTCGGCCTCACCGTGTGGGCAACGCGGCGCCGCAAGCGCTTAGAAAAGCTCTCGGAAGAGCAGGAGGGGAGTGCGAAAGCACAGCCGGGGACCGTGCGGGAGCGCAGCGGCCAGCACGGTGGCAGCCGAGTCGTCTCCTCGACCGAGCCGAGCTCTCCTGCCGAGGCGAACGCTGCTGACCAGACAGCACCCGTCAGCGCTGGCGGACGGAGCTAGAGCCCGGCGACGTCACCAATCACAATGACGGCCGGGGGCTTTACCGCATTATTCTCCATCGTGGCCCCGAGCTGGGCCAGCTCGCAGCTAAAGGTGCGCTCGCCATCCAGGGAGCCTTCCTGGATGATGCGGACGGGAGTGTGGGGGTCCCGGGAGGCGTCGATCAGCGCCGCAGCAATGGCGCCGGCATTCTTTACTCCCATGATGACGGAGAGCGTCGCCCCGGAGCGCGCCAGCGCCGCCCAATCCACCAGAGACTTGGGGTGCCCGGGAGGCAGGTGGCCAGAGACCACCGTGAAGGCGTGCACCATCCCGCGGTGGGTAACCGGCGTGCCCGCCAGCGCCGGGACCGCCACCGCCGAGGTCACCCCGGGGACAACCTCGACGGGCACGCCGGCCTGAGCCAGCGCGGTGAGCTCCTCAAAGCCGCGCCCGAACACGTACGGGTCCCCGCCCTTGAGGCGCACCACCCGGCGCCCGGCCAGAGCATGGTCAATGAGAATCTCGTTGATACGCTCCTGGGCCACTTGCCTGCCGTAGGGGATCTTGGAGACGTCGATAAGCTTCTTGGCGTCAACGTCACACAACTTATCCAGCTGCGCGGTGGGGCCCAGGTGATCCGCCACGATGACCTCCGCGGACTGCAGCGCGCGCTGTCCGCGCACCGTGATGAGATCCCAGGCGCCCGGGCCGCCGCCGACGAGGATGACCGGGTGAATGCTCATGACCATTCATCCTAGCTATGCTCGGGCCTATGACTTCCTACGACCCCGAAACCGTCCGCTTCTTCGACGCCGCACACGAAGGCGCCCAAGCCCGGCTCGTGGCCGCGGCGGTTCCAGCCTTGGGCCGTGCTGTGGGTGGCATGCAGCCCCGCAGCCTTGTCGTGCTTGCCGCCGATCAGGTGGCCCGGGCCGCCGCCCACGTGGCCGCGGGCCTCGCAGAGCCAGCTGAGGTCCCCGTGGTCGTCGCCGAGTCCTTACCCCGGTTCACCGGTGCACTTGATGTCGTCGTGGCAGTCGGGGAGAGCCCCTGGCTCGAGCGCGCCCTCGTTGCCGCAGACCGCCGGGGTGCCACCACCGTCCTCGTCGGGAGCGTAGAGGAACCGCCCGAGGACACCCTCGTCATCGACACCTTGCCCACCACGCAGGGCCGCTCCCCGGTGCGCGACATCGCCGCGCTGCACGCAGTACACGCCGTGCTCTCCGAGGACCCCGAGTTGGTGGCGCGCCGCCTTGAGGACGTGGCCGACGCGGTGGACCGGGAAATCGAGGCCCTTTCCCCGCAGCGAGATTCCACAACGAATCCGGGACGTGCCCTGCGCGAATTCACCGAAGGCGGGCACGTGGTGCACAGCAGCGGGCCGGATTCCTATCTATTCTCCGAGGAGCGCACGCGCGTTCACCTGGGAGCGCTGGTTGCGCGGATGGCCGGCGCGGTGTGGGCGGCCCATGGGCTGGGCGGAACCGTGGTGGACGCCGAGGGGCTGGGTCCACTCGTGGAGAACGCTCCCCGTGACATCTTCTATGATCCGTTCGACTCTGAGGAGCCTTTGGTACCCTTGAAAATTGTTTTATGGGGACAGGAGGAGGCGAACCTGCCCCATTCTTTCGCTGCAGCGAGCGCCGACCCCGAGTCCGGTGATCTGGCCCGCGCGCTGCAGCTCATCACGCGGAGTTACGCCGCGACCGCCTATGACGTGAAATAGAGGTTTTCTATGCAGTTGCTTGACAGCGCCACCCGCAATTACTCCTGGGGCTCGCGCACGTTGATCCCGTCCCTGCTGGGACAGCCGGAGTCTGACAGCCCCGTGGCGGAGCTGTGGTTCGGTGCCCACCCCGCCGACCCGTCCACCGTGGACGGCACGCGCCTCGATGACATCATCGCGGCGGACCCGGAAGGCCAGATCGGTGCCCGGGTTTCCGGCGACTATGGCTCGCGCCTGCCGTTCCTGCTCAAGATCCTGGCCGCGGCGGAGCCGCTGTCTTTGCAGGCGCACCCCTCCAAGGCGCAGGCGGAGGAAGGGTTTGCCCGCGAGAACGAGGCCGGGATTGAGCTGACGGCCTCGAACCGCAACTACAAGGACGACAACCACAAGCCGGAACTCATCGTGGCCCTCACGGAGTTCTACGCCATGGCCGGCTTCCGTCCGCTGGAGCAGACCCGCCGCCTCTTCGCGGCCCTGGAGTGCGAGGAGCTGAACCACTACGAGGGCATGCTGGCCGACGATCCCGCGGCTGAAGGCGACAACCTTCGCGCGCTGTTTACCACCTGGATCACCATCCCCGGTGCCAAGCGCAAGGAGCTCATCGCCGCCATCGTGGCCGCCGGCGAGCGCCTTCAGGAGCGCGGCGCCGACGAAGAGTGGATGGGCACCGTGATGGGAACGGTGGCCAAGCTCAATGAGCAGTACCCGGGAGACATCGGCGTGCTCGGCGCACTCCTGCTCAACCACGTGGTGCTGCAGCCGGGCGAGGCCGTGTACCTCGACGCCGGCCAGCTGCATGCTTACGTCTCCGGCCTCGGCGTGGAGATCATGGCGAACTCCGACAACGTCCTGCGCGGCGGATTGACCCCGAAGTTCGTGGACGTCCCCGAGCTGGTCAAGGTCCTGACCTATTCCGCCGCCGCGGACCCGCGCGTGCCGCAGGAGGATAAATCCGCCGCGGACGCCGCGCACGGTGCCCAAGCATGGTCCTACCCGGTGCCCATCGACGAGTTCGCGCTTGACCGCGTGGAGCTCGCCGGCGAGGAGTCCCTCGACGTAGACTTCGACGGCCCCGTCATCGTGCTGTGCACCGGGGGCGCAGCGAACCTGCGCAACTCCGCCGGCGAATCCGTGGACCTGACCGCGGGCCACGCGGCGTGGTTGCCCGCGAGCGATCCCGCAGCAACGGTCACCGCCGCCGGCGCGGAGTCCGCCCAGGTATTCATCGCGCGCGTCTAAGAAGCAAGCGCCGACGAAGAAAATAAACGAGAAGGGCTCCCCGCAGAAATAATGCGGGGAGCCCTTTGGTCTTATTCAGCGGGCTATTCAGTAGGTTCCTATCCGGTGGGGGCGGCCTCAGTTGGTGCTTCGGGAGTCGGCGCCTCGTTGGACTTGTAGGCCTGGGAGTCGCTCCCAGACTGCTCGCTCGGCTCGGTGAACTGCGCTAGCTCCGGCGCTCCGTCAGGAGCGAGAGCCGCGGCGGCTGGTGCAGCGACGGGGGACGGGGTGCTCTGCGGGGCGGTGTTCGCGGCCGGCTGAGACTGCGCGTTCGGCTGCGAGTCGTTGTTGGCAGGGCCAATCGGTTCGTTCTGTGCCTCCTGCGGGGCGCTGGGGACCGGCGCTGCGGAGTTACCCTCCGGGGTGGAGGGCTCCACGTTTCCAGCGGAGTCCTCAGACTTGTTGTGGTTGTTGCTCTCGGTCGGCTCGTTCGGTCCAGTCTGCGTAGCCGGCGCGGAGGTGGACGGCGGGCCAGACGGCGTGCTCGGCGCCGGTGTGGTCGTGCCCAGAGTTCCCGGCTGGGGTTGCGGGTTCTGCTGATTCTGCTGGTTCTGCTGAGCAGTCGGACTCTGCGGGGCCTGCTGGTTTTGCTGGCCCTGCTGCCAGTTCTGCTGCAGGGAGGAGACGTTATCCGGGCGGTAGACGGCCGTCGGTTCTGCGGGCTCGGTGCGGTCGAACACCGCGTTGGGCGCCAGATACGGATCGTTAACGATTCCTCCGTTGCCGCCGGCCGCCAGAGTGGAGTTCTGGGAGGTCTTGGGCTCCGGCGTCGTCGACGTCGTGGTGTAGGTGTGCTGCGTGGAGGAGGTCGCCCGAGCGCTGGAGGAATGCGCCGTCTCAGTGGAGGCCTGCTCCGCCACGACGACGGGGGAAGAGGGCGCGCTCATGCGCCACACGATGACCCCTAGGGCCAGCGCGCAAAGGAGACCTACTGCCACGAACGTCATCATGCGGCGAGTAGCGCTGGTCATGGCACATCTCCTTTCTGCGGGCCAAAGGTCACAAGTCGATAACAACGATAGCACGAATGTCAACAAAATCTATGGCTCACCATATAATCCTCGGTTTAGCACAGCCGGGGCACAGGGATTTGGCAGGTTTCATTCGCGCCGGTAGCACCTGCGAGGAGGACCGTGCGGGGCGCTGCGCAGAGGGCAGAGCAAAGGACAGTCCAGGGGGCTAGGTGGAGGGGCTGCGTGGAGAGGAGTAAAGAATGGTAGTAATTGGTTGAGATACCGCGCTTGCTTTTTGGGTGGACCAACACTTCCGATAACTAAGGAGAAACCAATGAGCTCATGGGATGAGGACATCTTCAGCGACGAGGCCGTCGTCGAATTTCTTGACGAACTCGCAGACTTGGACGACGAAGCCGTCGCCGCCGTGGAGGATGCCTGCGCGCTGGCCGTTTCCGGTGAGGAGCAGGGCGACGAGGAGCGCCGCATCGCGCTTGCCGCCGCTACCATCGCCGCCATCTGGAGCGGTGCGCCGTTCAGCGCCGGCGACGTGGTGGAGGACTACCCCTTCATCCGTGAGCTGGCAGGCTCCGGCAGCGAGACCCTCAATGAACACGCGCTCGAGTTGCTGGAGAGCGTGGAGGAAGACTACGACCTTGAGGCCTTCATCGAGGCGCTGTCCTAGAAGAGCCCCTAAGGATCCCACAAGGAGACCGACGGAGTCCACGCAGGGGAGCGGAGTACACGCACGGGTGTGCTCGGCGGCCCGGGCTGCTGTCAAGCCCCCGCGGAACCCCACCAGAACGAGGCTAAACACACGCATGCTGATCAGTATTGAAGGAATCGACGGCGCCGGAAAGAACACCGTTACCCAGCGCCTGCGCCGCGAAGTCGACTGCCCGGTCGAGGTCCTAGGCTTTCCCCGCTACGAGGACTCGGTCCACGCGCAACTAGCGCAGGAGGCGCTCTACGGGCGCATGGGGGACCTCACCGATTCGGCCTACGGCATGGCTACGCTCTTTGCCCTCGACCGTTTGGGTGCCAAGCAGCAGCTGGAGGAGGCCGCGGCGAGCAAAGACTCCCTGCTCATCTTGGACCGATACGTGGCCTCTAATGCCGCCTACTCCGCCGCCCGCGTGGGCGAGGAGTCCGTGGTGGACTGGGTGTATGACCTAGAGTTCGGGCGCTTCGGGCTGCCGGTGCCGCAGCTGCAGATTTTCCTCGACACGGACGTCGAGGAGGCGGGGCGGCGCGCGGTGAGCCGAGCGGCCGAGAACGAAAACCGCACGCGCGACCGCTACGAGCGCGACGCCGGGCTGCAGGCGCGCACAGCAGCCGCGTACCGGCGCATGGCGGCCCAGCAGTGGGCGGGGCAGTGGATCGCCACCGCCGATGCCGATATGATTATCCAATCAGTCAAGGACCTCCTAGCGGGGTCCCTGCAGGTCAACAACTAGGAGAACAGCAACGTGGCACCGAAAATCTTGGTCGTGGATGATGACCCGGCAATTGCCGAAATGCTCACCATCGTGCTGGAAGCAGAGGGCCTTGACCCCATTGCCGTCAATGATGGCAATGAGGCCATCCCTGCCTTTCGTGAACACGACCCGGATCTGATTCTGCTGGACCTCATGCTCCCGGGCATGAACGGCGTGGACATTTGCCGCGCCATCCGCACCGAATCCTCCGTGCCGATTGTGATGCTCACCGCCAAGACGGACACCGTGGACGTGGTGCTGGGCCTGGAATCCGGCGCGGATGATTACATCACCAAGCCCTTCAAGCCCAAGGAGCTCATCGCTCGCATCCGTGCCCGCCTGCGCCGCACGGAGTCCACGTCGAGCGAGATGATCGAGGTGGGCGACCTGCTGATCGACGTCCCAGAGCACACCGTCACCCGCAAGGGCGGCGGGGAGATTTCGCTGACGCCGCTGGAGTTTGACCTGCTACTGGAGATGGCGCGCAAGCCCGGCCAGGTCCACACGCGCGAAGCGCTGCTGGAATCCGTCTGGGGCTACCGCCACGCGTCGGATACGCGCTTGGTGAACGTGCACGTGCAGCGCCTGCGCGCCAAGATCGAGCACGACCCCGAAGACCCGCACATCGTGCTGACTGTGCGCGGCGTGGGCTACAAGACCGGAAAAGTCGGCGAGTAAAGGACTGCCGTTATCTTTGGATGGTTAAGGCGGGTACAGGGGACCGTCGCTGAGCGCTGGCGCACCTCCCTGCAGACACGCGTCATTGGCATGATTCTGGTCGCCTCCGCGGTGGTCATGTTGATTTTGGCGTATGCCTTGGTCTCCGTGCTCACCCAGCGCCTGGTGAGCCAGAAGGAGGACGCCGCGTTCCAGGAGCTGGAGCGCGCCCGTGTGGCCGTGGAACAGCAGATCGATGCGACCGGTACCGCGAACTCCACGCAGGTGCGCATCAACTCCGCCCGCGCTGCCTTGGGGCAGATGTCCGCCCAGCAAAACGACGCGCAGGCGGCCTATGAGCCGGTGGTGGTCGTTGACAACGGGGATGGCACGGCAACAACCTCCCCGGAGGGCTACCGCATCCCGGAGAGCATGCGTCAGCTTGTGAGCCAGGGGCAGATTGTGCAGCAATACGCCCGGGTGGACCAGCAATCGGGAGCCACGTATAACGCGCTGATGATGGGCACGCCCATCGAGAGCGATATCCCCAATACCCAGGTGTACCTGGTGATGTCCATGGAGTCGGAGGAATCCACCATGGCGCTGATGCGCGGCCTCCTGTCGGCTGCAGGTGTCGTCGTCGTGGTCCTGCTCGTGGGCATTGCCTGGCTGGCCACCCAGCAGGTCATCACCCCGATTCGCTCCGCCTCCCGCATTGCGCAGCGCCTGGCGGCAGGCCACCTGCGCGAGCGCATGGTCGTCAACTCGGACGACGAGATGGGCCGCCTGGCCTCCTCCTTCAACGACATGGCGGATACGTTGTCCCGGCAGATTACCCAGTTGGAGGAGTACGGCGACTTGCAGCGCCAGTTCACCTCCGACGTCTCCCATGAGCTGCGCACGCCTTTGACTACGGTGCGCATGGCTGCCGACGTCATTGCGGCCGACGCCGACGATTTCAGCCCCTACACCAAGCGCTCGACGGAGCTGCTCATCAACGAGCTCGACCGCTTCGAGGAGCTGCTCGCGGACCTGCTGGAGATTTCCCGCCACGACGCCGGCGTGGCGGACCTGTCCACGGCCTCTATCGACATTCGCTCGTGCGTCGACTCGGCCATGAGCCAGGTGGCGCACCTGGCAGGCGAGCTCGGTGTGGAGATCCGCGTCAACGCCCCGGAGGAGCCCGTGTCCGTGGAGTGCGATTCTCGCCGTGTCGAGCGCATCCTGCGCAATCTCCTGGCCAACGCCATCGACCACTCGGAGGGAAACCCGGTGACGGTGGACATTGCCGCGACTGACGACGCCGTGGGGATCGCCGTCACCGACTCCGGCGTGGGCCTCAAGGAGGGGCAGGAGGAGCTGGTGTTCAACCGCTTCTGGCGCGCGGATTCTTCCCGCAAGCGCCACTCCGGCGGCACCGGCCTGGGCCTGGCCATCGCCCGCGAAGACGCGGTCCTGCACGGCGGCACCCTCGACGCGGTGGGAGAGTTCGGCGTCGGCTCGCGCTTCCGCCTCATCCTGCCGCGCACCCCGGGTGCGACCGTAAAGTCCGAGCCGATTGCCCTGGTCCTGCCCGGAGCGACACCGCCGAAGACCGCCTCCCAGGCAGCGCTTCCGGTGGGAGAAGACGGCGCCACCGTGACGAGCACCGCCGAGGCTGCGACGGCCCCGAACTCGGCAGACGGCTCAGACACGTACCCGGCCGCGAGTGAGCCCGGGGAGGCGTCGGAAAGCACGGCAGCCATCGCGGACGCTGCCGGAATCGTGTGGCCCTCCGAGCGCCAGGGCCGTGGCCCGGTAGCCGAGGAGGCGCCTTTCAACCAGAACAGTGTCCCCGAGTTCGATGAGGAGGCGCAGCGATGACCCGCGCAGTGCACCCACGGCTGAGGAGTACTACCCGCGGCACTCTGGCCGTGCTCAGCTGTGTCTCCCTGACCGCGCTGGTGGGCTGCTCCACCCTGCCGCACGATACGGACCCGCAGGTCATCGGTTCCTTTGAGCCGCACGACCGCGCGGATGACGCCGTGGTGGAACCGCGCACCAACAGCGAGCCGGACCTGCTGGTTCGTGATTTTTATTCCGCCGCGGCCATCCCCGTGGGCAACTACGCCGCGGCGCGTACCTTTTTGGCCTCGGACATCTCGGAATCGTGGGATCCCACCAGTACGGTGCTGGTCGTGGACTCCCTGGACCTGGTGACCTCCAAGATGGAGGACGGCGAGCTGGAGTATTCCGTGCGCGGCAACATCATCGGCCGCCTGGCCGATGGTGGGGCGTACGTGCCCGATAACTCGCGCCTGGAGGCCACGGTGCGCCTGCGCCAGTTCGACGGCCAGTGGCGCATCACGGACCTGCCTACGGGAGCGGTGATTGAGCGCACCGAGCTGCGCAACCGCTACCGTCCGCAGTCACTGTACTTCTTTGACTCCACCCAGCGCCTGCTGGTGGCGGACCGCCGCTGGCTCTACAGCGGCAAGGACTCCATCGCCGCGGAGCTGGTCACCCTGCTGCTGCAGGGCCCGTCCTCCGATATTGCGCCGGCGGTGTCCACCCCGATCCCGAAGGATGCCACCTTCCTGGGCCTCAACGACGGGGTGTACGAATTCGGCGGCATGGCCGGCATGTCCCAAGAGGATCGCCTGAAGTTCGCGGCGCAGCTGGTCTGGACGCTCAACAACGCAGAGGCGGCGAACTCAGTGCGCGCGACCATCGATGGCAGCCCACTCGTCGATGGCATGGAAGAGATGACCATTGATGACTTCGCCGAATTCAACCCCGAGGATTCCGCCCAGACGGTCTCGACCCTCTACGCCGTGAACGAAGGATCGCTGCTGGAGGTTTCGTCCGAGGGCAGCGCCGAGGTGAGCGGATCTGCCGGGCAGATTCACGACATTCAGTCCGCGGACGTCTCCGACGAGGGCGTGGTGGCCGCCGTGCGCAAGCGCTCCGAGGAGGAGTCGCAGCTAGCCATGGGCAAGCTGGGGCAGAACCTGGAGAACTCCATTAAGGGCAAGACCCTGGCGCGGCCGACATTTGAAAATAGCGGCCAGGTGGCGTGGACCGTCATCGACGGTGACCGCGTGGTACGGGTGACGCGTTCGCCGGCCACCGGTGAACTCTCCACCTCCGAGGTGGACATGTCCGAGCTGGAGGACATCGAGGGCGAGATTTCCGTCCTCCGTCTCTCCGCCACGGGTGCGCGCGTAGCCATGATCATCAACGGCAGCATCTACACCGGCGTGGTCGCGCGTGCGACGTCGGGCGAGCGGCGCATCGTCAACGTGCACCGCGTCGGCCCAGAACTGACCGGCTCCGCGCTGTCCCTGGACTGGCAGGCCGATGGATCGCTCCTGGTGGGCACCTCGTCGTCGAATTCTCCGGTGTGGCGCATTGAGCAGGACGGCTCCTCCTCTACGACGCTGCCGACGGGCAATATCACCGCCCCGGTCGTGGCGGTGGCGGCCTCGCCGTCGACGCTTTACGTCACGGACTCCCACGCCCTCTTGCAGCTGCCGGCCGGCGGCTCCTCGTCGTCCTATTGGCGCGAGGTGGATGGCTTGCAGGGCGTGCGCTCGTCCCCCATCGTGGCACGCTAGCCAGCGCTAGAGTGGGGGCATGTCACAGCGGTGGGGGATAGGTGAGGCGGCGGCCTCCCTGGTCGAGCTCATTTTGCCGCGCCCGTGCGCCGGGTGCGGCGGGGAAGCAGAGGCCGGTGGGGTGCTCTGCGCGCGGTGTCAGCAGCTGCTGCGCCGGGTTCCGCATCCGATTGACAGGCCCCGTCCCCTTGGCTTCCCGGCCTGGGCGCTGGGACCGTATTCGGACACGCGCCGGGGGATCATCATTGCGATGAAGGAGCGCGGCAATCGCGCGGTGCGCGCGCATGCGGGGGCGGTAGTGGCGGCGGGGATCGACTTCCTGCGTGCCCGTGGGGAGATTCCGGAGACCGCGGTGCTGGTGCCTGCACCGACGCGGGCGTCCTCCGCCCGGGAAAGGGGCGGCGACCCCGTGACAGCGATGTGCGCGGCAGCGGCTGCGCGCCTGCCCGGCTGGCGGGTGGTACCCGCCCTGGCCACGGCGGAGGGCAGCGCCGACCAGTCGGGGCTCAACGCGGACGAGCGCGCGGACAATATGCGCTCGGCGGTGTTGCTCACCCCGGCCGCGGCACAGCTGCGGGGGAGGCAGGTGCTGCTTGTCGACGACGTCGTGACCACCGGCGCGACCCTGCGCGCCAGCGCGGCGCGGGTGCGGGGTGCCGGGGGTGACGTTGCGGGCGCGATTGTGCTGGCAGATGCCTAAGTGGGGGTCGGTGTGACAGGTTGGTTATGACCAGTGGTAGCATGAGGGGTGTCACAGGGAAGCGGACATGAAGCTTTCATCACAAACTTCTTAAGTCCGCGGAATGTGCAGTCATTCAGTCCCCACGAGTACAGGGAGGCATTGTCCATGTCCCAGCAGACCAACGCTCAGGTCACCATCACCGGCCGTAACGTCGAGGTTCCGGAACACTTCCAGGAGCGCGTCTCCGAAAAGTTGGCCAAGATCGAGCGCCTTGATCCGACTCTGACTTTCTTCCACGTGGAGCTGCAGCACGAGCCGAACCCGCGCCGCGAGTCCGAGGCAGAGCGCCTGCAGATCACCGCCACCGGCAAGGGGCACATCGCCCGTGCTGAGGCGAAGGAAGATTCCTTCTACGCTGCCCTGGAGACCGCCCTGGGCAAGATGGAGCGCTCCCTGCGCAAGGTGAAGGTCCGCCGCGAAAACGTCAAGTCTGGCCACCGCGCCCAGAAGGGCACCGGCGAGATTGCCGCGGAAATGGTCGCCGAGGCTGAAGCCCAGGCCAAGCAGGCCAAGGAAGACCGCTACATCGACCCCTACGCTGAGACCGTCGAGGACGTTCGCCCCGGCCAGATCGTGCGCTTCAAGGAGCACCCGGCCACCCCGATGTCTGTCGACGACGCACTCAGTGAGATGGAGCTGGTGGGCCACGACTTCTTCCTCTTCGTCAATGAGGAAACCAACAAGCCCTCCGTGGTTTACCGCCGCCACGCCTACGACTACGGTCTCATCTCCTTGACTGAGGAGAATGCTGAAGGCTAAAGGCTAGAAGCCATAGGACCCCGCTGCCACGTGTGGCTGGGTCCTCTTTTTGTGCTCGCTCCTAGCGCGTGGGAGAGAAGTACTTAGCCGTTGAGCCGGTTGGACAGGCAAACCTCCGCCGCTGCCAGGAGGTCGGTAAGGGGTGGGGTGAGTGACAGGGGGAAATAGGGGAAGTGGGGCCTGAGTTAGCTGCGTGGGTGCGCAGTAACGTCCTCAGTAACACCCTCAGTGTGGCATTCGTTCAGCGGGCAGAATCTGTTACATGGGGCTTGCATGGGGCCTACATGAGGCGCAGGTGGCACGCGTAGAGGGAGCGCGTGCGGTAGGGGAGAAGTGGGGTGGAGCGCCCTTTTGAGCGAGGTGGGGAGCGAGACTTAAAACTCAATGAGTACAATGGCGCGGAGTTAACTATATTGTCGCGACAAGAAGGACTATCTAGACGTGTTTGGACTTTCCAAGCTGCTCCGCGCCGGTGAGGGACGCACCGTTAAGCGCCTGGCCAAGATGGCCGATGATGTTATTGCACTCGAGGACAAGTACGCCGCGCTTTCCGACGATGAACTGAAGGCCAAGACCGACGAGTTTAAGAAGCGCCTGGCCGATGGTGCCGAGATGAATGACATCCTTCTCGAGGCCTTCGCCACCGTACGCGAGGCGGCCTGGCGCGTTCTGGACCAGAAGCACTACAAGGTGCAGATCATGGGCGGCGCTGCCCTCCACTTTGGCAACGTGGCGGAGATGCGCACCGGTGAGGGCAAGACCCTGACCTCGCTGCTGCCGGCCTACCTCAACGCGCTTGGGGGCAAGGGCGTGCACATCGTGACCGTCAACGACTACCTGGCCAAGCGTGACGCCGAGATGATGGGCCGTGTCCACCGCTGGCTCGGCCTGTCTGTCGGTGTGATCCTGTCCGAGATGCGCCCGCCGGAGCGTAAAGAGGCTTATGCCTGCGATATCACCTACGGCACCAACAACGAGCTGGGCTTTGATTACCTGCGCGACAACATGGTCCGCTCGCTCGATGACGTCGTTCAGCGCGGCCACAACTTCTGCATCGTCGATGAGGTGGACTCCATCCTTATCGATGAGGCCCGTACCCCGCTCATCATCTCCGGCCCGGTGGACGGCTCCTCCCAGTTCTACGGTGTCTTCGCACAGCTGGCCCCGAAGATGCGCGAGGGCATCCACTACGAGGTGGACCACAAGAAGCGCACCATCGGCGTGCTTGAGGATGGCGTGGAGTTCGTCGAGGATCAGCTGGGCATTGAGAACCTGTATGCCCCGGAGCACTCCCAGCTGGTGTCCTACCTCAACAACGCGTTGAAGGCCAAGGAGCTGTTCACCCGCGACAAGGACTACATCGTCCGCAATGGCGAGGTGCTCATCGTCGACGGCTTTACCGGCCGTGTGCTGGCTGGCCGCCGCTACAACGAGGGTATGCACCAGGCCATTGAGGCCAAGGAGCAGGTGGAGATCAAGAACGAGAACCAGACTCTGGCCACCGTTACCCTCCAGAACTACTTCCGTCTCTACGACAAGATTTCCGGCATGACCGGTACCGCAGAGACCGAGGCAGCCGAGCTGCACTCCATCTACGGCCTCGACGTGGTGCAGATTCCGACGAACAAGCCGAACCAGCGCGAGGACCACTCCGACCGCATCTACAAGACCCAGGAGGCGAAGTTCGCCGCCGTGGTCGATGACATTGTTGAGCACGTGGAGAAGGGCCAGCCGGTGCTGGTGGGTACCACCTCCGTCGAGCGCTCGGAGTACCTCTCCCAGCTGCTGAGCAAGCGCGGTGTTAAGCACTCCGTGCTCAACGCTAAGCACCACGAGGAGGAGGGCCAGATCGTCGCCCGTGCCGGCCGCCCGGGTGCGGTGACCGTGGCCACCAACATGGCCGGCCGTGGTACCGATATCGTGCTGGGTGGTAACCCCGAGGTCATTCTGGATGAGAAGCTGCGTGAACGCGGCCTCGATCCGTTCGAGGACGAGGAGAAGTACCAGGAGGCCTGGGACGCCGAGATCGACGCGGAGAAGGAGCGCTCCAAGAAGCTCGGCGACGAGGTCCGTGAGGCAGGTGGCCTGTACGTGCTGGGTACCGAGCGCCACGAGTCGCGCCGTATTGATAACCAGTTGCGCGGTCGTTCGGGCCGTCAGGGTGACCCGGGCGAGACCCGCTTCTACCTGTCCATGCGTGATGAGCTCATGGTGCGCTTCGTGGGCCAGTCCATGGAGAACATGATGAACCGCCTCAACGTTCCGGACGATGTCCCGATCGAGGCCAAGATGGTGTCTAACTCCATCAAGGGCGCGCAGGCGCAGGTGGAGAACCAGAACTTCGAGATGCGTAAGAACGTGCTCAAGTACGACGAGGTTCTCAACGAGCAGCGCAAGGTTGTCTACGCCACCCGCCACGACATCCTGGACGCCGGTGACATCAAGGACAACATCCGTACGATGATCGATGACACCGTGTCGGCCTACGTGTCCGGCGCTACCGCCACCGGCTACGTCGAGGACTGGAACCTGGATGAGCTGTGGAATGCACTGGAGTCCCTCTACGGCCCGACGATGTCCCACGAAGAGCTGGTGGACGGCACCGAGTACGGTTCCGCCGGCGAGCTCTCCGCGGAGCAGCTGCGTGACGCGCTGGTCGCGGACGCCAACGCGGAGTACGACAAGCTGGAGGAAGCAGTGACCGCCATCGGCGGCGAGAGCCAGATGCGCAACACCGAGCGCATGGTGATCCTGCCGGTCATCGACCAGAAGTGGCGCGAGCACCTCTATGAGATGGACTACCTCAAGGAGGGCATCGGCCTGCGTGCGATGGCACAGCGCGATCCGCTGGTGGAGTACCAGAAGGAGGGCGGCGACATGTTTAACGCTATGAACGACGGCGTGAAGGAAGAAACTGTGCGCCAGCTGTTCATGCTGCGCAAGCAGTTCAAGGCCCAGGAAGAGGCGAAGGCTGCCGAGTCCGCGGAGAATACCGAGGCCTAGCTCCTCAAAGAGCTCATCGCAGGGCGCTAGAGCGCCATTGAGAGACGGTGCGGGGTGCAATCCCCGCACCGTCTTTTCATTGGAGGCACTTAGCTATATACTGGCAAGACATTAATTATTCGTGCCGTTGTGCCCTCGGAGGTCTTCACCATGCGCCGCATCTCTCTGCGAGTAGGTTTGTCCGTCTTCGCCTCCGCCACCCTGCTGGGCGGCGGTGCAGCTGCCTCTGCGCTGCAGGTCGCCCCGGAGGAGCAGTGCCAGCTCTCCGCAGTCTTGGATGCTGCGGACGGCACCCAGGACGCGGAGGCCCCGGCTGCCGCGGTGAAGGACAAGGACCACGTTGCCGCGTGCGCCGAGACCACCGCAGAAGAGGTTGCCGCGCAGTACAGCGCCGCGGAGGCGCAGGCGCCAAATCCCGCGACTCAGGCCACCATGTTTGGTGGAATTAGCTTGGCACTGGTGGGCGCCTCTGCCGCCTTCGCCGGCATTGATTGGACCCCGATCCTGATCAAGCTTGGCTCGATGTTCTAGAGCTTGCTTGACGGCCTTGCTGTTGCGGCCGGCAAGCGCGTGCCTACGGTGAGAAGGCGGAAGGAGCGCAGATAGCGCCCGGTGGCCGCCCCCGTAAAGGCGCGCTGTTGTCCGCCGATGAAGGCGGACCCAAAGTATTCGCCGTTGGCCCGGGCATGCAGGCTGGTCAATGAGAATCGGCCGCGCTTTCCGCTGGAGTCCTGGCCTTTGATCCACGCCTTGATGTGGGTCACTATCTCTGGCGCGAAGCGGTTCTTATCCAAGTGATGCATGGGGCGCAACGTCGCCGCTACTTCGAGCGCGATGAGGACGAGCCCATGAATATCGCTGCGGGTGGCCACGTCGGCGGCGGTGGGCTCGCGCTCGTAGCGGATGCGCTGCGGGGCAACGTAGAGCTGTAGGTGGCTCATGCCGGGGATGGGGGTGTACACGGGAATGTACCTTTCCGCGGTTGGCTGGCGCGGAGAGGAAGAGACGGACGCGGTGCTTATTCTACCCACAAACTAGGTGGCGCGGGCTGGGCAGTGCCGTGGGTGGTGGCGGCATAGGTACTGGATGTTCGCTATACTTTCGGACGATAAACACAGCTCAACGCGAAGGACCAAGGATAGAGAATATGCGTGGACTCATCGTCGATTATGTGGGTGTGCTCGACGGCACCGAAGAGGACGTCAAGCGCTGGCGCGCCCTGTTTGCCGCCGCCAAGTCTAATGGCGTGGCCACCGCAATCCTGTCCAACGATCCGGGCGGTCCCGGTGCGGAGCACATCCGCGAATGGGAGTACCGCGGCATCGTTGACGCCGTTGTGCTCTCCGGGGAAATTGGGGCAGAGAAGCCGGATCGCGCAGCGTTCCAGGCGGCAGCGGATGCTATCGAGCTTCCGATCAATGATTGCGTGATGGTGGATGATTCCATCGTCAACGTCCGCGCCGCGGTGGAGAACGGCATGGTGGGCATGCTCTACACGGTCTTCGATCGCACCAGCGTGGAAGTCCAGGCGGTCTTCGATATTGAGGGTGAGTTCTAAGTGGCGGACGTGCGTGTCTACCTGCCCGCCACCTTTGCCATGCTGGCGGAGCTCGAGCAGACCGGCCAGTTGGCCGCGCGGTCGGGCTGGGGGTTCATGGTGACCCCAGCGCTGCGGGAGTTCTACACCGAGGGCGGCGATGAGGAGGAGATTGCCTACTCCGCATTTTTGGAGGCCTCCATGGCTTCTCTGCGCTTGCTCGCCATTGGTGATGAAGAGAAGTTCCCGCACCGCCGAGTGGTCATCTCCATCAACGTTGATGAATCCGTGGTGACGCCCCAGCCCGATATGGGCGAGCCCGTGGTGAAGCTGGACCCAGCGGTCATCACGAAGGACAACCTGCAGTGCATCCACGTCGACATCGAGGAATCAGAAGCGGCCACCGCGAAGGCCATTGAGGCCATCGATACCGCCGATTTGGGCGACGAGGACGCGGAGCTGGCCGTGGGCGACGCGCTGGATAACTTCATGGCGTTCTATGACCCGACGGAGCTTCCCTTCCTCGTGGAACTGCTCTGATCACAGAGCTTAAATCCCCACGTTCTTTTATCCAAAGGAGAATCCATCCTCATGCGAAACCTTATGACCTCGTCGATGAAGAAGCGCCTCGTGGCCGCCTCCGTGGTTGTAGCCCTAGGCGCGGGCGCGTGCGTAGCGCCGACTGCTGGTGCCGAAGTACCCAGCGGGGCACAGGCACCGGTAGCTGCTAGCGCTGCTGGCACGACCGACGGAGAGTAGGCCAACGGCGGCACGCTCACCGCGCCGGACCCGAAGATTGCTGAGCAGCCGATGACGCCGTGGCTGCGCATCCTGGAGGGCTCATCCAACGGACCTGCGGGTGTTATCTTTGCTGTCCTGTTCGGCATCATTAGCGTGGGCATGGCCGCCTACAAGGAGTTTGGAAAGTACCTGCCCACACTCGGCTAAAACTTGATAGTCTGCTGAAGTAAATTCTCCCGCTTCACCGAAAGGCTCTCTATCATGTCCTCCAACCGTCTCCACCGCGTGCTCGCCACCACGGCCCTGACCGCAACGCTCGTTGCCGGCGGCGTTGTTGCTCCGACCGCTGGGGCGGTGACCACCACGCTGAAGGACAACAAGTGCACGATCCGCCTCAGCGACGATGAGGCGGGGGACCTGTCCAAGGCTGAGGGCAAGGCCAACGACGTAGACTCCTCTCTGCTGAAGGACGACTACAAGATCTGGCCCAAGGATGCAGCTTCCCGAGCACGCGCCGTGGAGGACCAAGCCGACGAGCTGTACCGCGAGATCCCCAGCTACGAGACCACCGCGGAGCTGAGCAGCGATGAAAACGAGGTAAAGCGCGCCAAGAACAACATCGCGGTGGCAGAGACCTTCCGCAAGATTGCGCCGGACTACGTCAAGGCCCTCAACGCCTGCGCGAAGAAGGAAAAGTACGGCACCGACAAGGATGACGATCGGGATAACACCCTCGGCAACATCGATAAGGGCGGCGCCATCATCCTCGGCACCACCGCCGCGCTGAGCATTCTCATGTTCGCCTTCCGCGTGGCCGTCCCGCAGCTGAAGAACATCCTGCCGCCGGAGATTGCGGCGATGCTCCCGAACTACTAAAGCGGGAGGGGAGAGAGTTCTTACTCCCAGTCCACGTTGGTGCGCAGGGCCGCGAGGAGCCCGCGCACCGCATCGCGGCGCCGCGCCGACGCGGTGCCTTCTTCGATATGCAGGTCCAGCCCGCATTCCGGGTCAGCCGGGGGACCGGCGTGCGTGCAGCCACGGGGGCAGTCTTCGATGGCGGCCGCGAGGTCTTCGAAGACCTCGATGACGTTTTCGGCGTCGATATGCGCCAGGCCAAAGGAACGGATACCGGGGGTATCGATGATCCAGCCGCCGTGCGGGGTGGATTCTGACTCCGGCAGGCGGAGTGCTACCGACTGCGTCGAGGTGTGGCGGCCCTTGCCCACAGCAGATACTTCACCGGTCTCGCGGTGCGCGTCGGGGACCAAGCGGTTGACCAGGGTGGACTTGCCCACGCCGGAGTGGCCGATAAGTGCTGTCACGTGGCCGTCGATAGCCGCGCGTACCTGCGCCAGCTCGTCGTCGACGCCGGCCTCGACCACCTCGACATCGAGGTCCGCGAACTCCGCCGCAAAGGGCGCAGGATCGGTGAGATCCGTCTTGGTCAGGCACAGCACGGGGCGGATGTTGCCGGCAAACGCGGCGATGAGGGCGCGTTCCACAAAGCCGGAGCGCGGCGGGGGATCGGCCACCGCGGTGACGATCAGCAGGCGGTCCGCGTTGGCCACCACGATGCGCTCGTAGGCGTCGGTGTCGTCGGCGGTGCGGCGCAGTACCGAGGTGCGCTCTTCCAACTTCACAATGCGGGCGAGGGTGTCCTTCTTGCCGGAGGTATCACCGACCACGCCGACGCGGTCACCCACCTCCACTGCGGTGCGGCCCATCTCCCGGGCGCGCATGGCGGTGACCACCGGCCCGCCGTCCAGCGCCACGCCCCAGCGCCCGCGGTCCTTGGTGATGACCATGCCGAACTTCGCATCCTTATGCTTCGGGCGGTCCTTCGTGCGCGGCCGGGAACCCTTGCCGGGGCGGATACGGACGTCGGACTCGTCGTAGCTGCTAGCGCGCCTAGCCACGGAGCATCTCCTCCCACATCGTGGCGAAACCGGGCAGGGTCTTTGACGTGCACTCGATGTCGTCGACCTCAACCCCCTCGACCACCAGGCCAATGATGGCGCCGGCGGTGGCCATGCGGTGGTCCGCGTAGGCATGCCACTTTCCGCCATGGAGCGGGGCGGGGGTGATCCGGAGACCGTCGTCAAGCTCGGTGACGTTGCCGCCCAGCCCGTTGATTTCGGCAGCCAGGGCTGCCAGTCGGTCCGTCTCGTGGCCGCGCAGGTGCGCGATGCCGGTCAGGGTCGAGGGGGTTGAGGCCAGTGCGCACAGTGCTGCGACGGTGGGGGTGAGCTCCCCAATATCGGCCATGTTGAGATCTACACCGCGCAAACCTGCCGCGCCCTGCGCGGGGCCGGTGACCTTCAGCTGCTGCTTCTGCTGTGGGGTGCTGGGGACTAGCTCCACCCGCGCCCCCATCTGCTCCAGGATTTCGCGGAACGCATCCCCCGGCTGCGTGGTCTCCTCCGGCCACTCTGGGACACTCACGCTGCCGCCCGCAACGGCGGCTGCCGCCAGGAACGGGGTGGCGTTGGACAGGTCCGGCTCGATAGCCCATTCGCGGCCCGCGATGGCGCCCGGGCGTACCACCCAGGTGTCCGCGCCTGCGTCGACGTGGACGCCGGCCTCCTGCAGCATGCGGATGGTCATGGTGATGTGCGGCTGGGAGGGCACTGCGCCGCCCTCGTGGTGCACGCTGATGCCGTGGCGGAAGCGGGCGCCGGCCAAGAGCAGGCCGGAGACGAACTGGGAGGACGCGGAAGCATCGATAGTCACCTCGGCGCCCTCCGGCACGCCGTGCGGCGTGATTGTCAGTGGCAGGCTATCGCCCTCGACGTCAACGCCTAAGTCCCGCAACGCGGCGGTCATGGTGGACATGGGGCGCTTGCGGGCGCACGCGTCGCCGTCGATAAGCACCGGCCCATCCGCCAGTGCTGCCACCGGCGGCAGAAAGCGCATCACGGTGCCGGCCAGGCCGCAGTCAACCTCCGCGCCGTGCAGCCCGCCAGCCGGGTCCACGCGCAGGTGTGGCCCGGACTCAGCCCCGGATTCGACAATGCCCACGCCCATGGCCCGCAGGGCGTCCTTCATCAGCTCCGTATCGCGGGAGACCAGCGGGTTGTAGATGGTGGAGGGGGAGTCCGCCAACGCCGCGAGGATGAGGGCGCGGTTGGTCATGGACTTCGACCCCGGCACCTCCTGTGTCCAGGACAGGGGGCCGGAGGGTTGCGGGGCACTCCAGAAAGCAGACATGTAGTCCATAATAAAGGGCATGTGCGGAAGATTTGTTTTGTTCACCGAGTCCCTTCTGGATGAGGTTGGTCAGTGGGAGTCCGTCACGGAGGTGCACGCGCCCGAAGGCCTGCCGCCGGCGCGCTACAATATTGCGCCTACCCAGCAGATCGCCATCGTGCGGGTGGAGGAGTCCGTGGCGCGCGTGGAGCCGGCGCGGTGGGGTCTCATCCCGCACTGGAAGAAGGACCTGGATGGGCCTCCGCTGTTCAACGCGCGCGCGGAAACGGTGGCCTCTAAGCCTTCCTTCCGAGATGCCTTCAAGGCCCAGCGCTGCGTCATCCCGCTGGATGGCTATTACGAATGGAAGGCGGACGAGGACTCCGCGGGTAGCGGGAAGGGCAAGCCGAAGAAGCAGCCGTACTACGTCACGGGGCCGGAGGGGATGCTGTGGGCAGCCGGACTGTGGGCCACGGGCATGGACCGCCTGTCCGCCACGATGGTGACCACGGCAGCCACAGAGGAGATGGAGTGGCTGCACCACCGGCTGCCCAAGTTCCTGACGTCTGAGGAGATTGGTCCGTGGCTGGCGGGGGAGGAGCTGCTGGAGCCGAGCTCGGTCCGGGGCTTTGCCACGCAGCCGGCAGACCCGGCGGTGGGCAACGTCCGCAACGACTACGCGGAGCTTATCGACGCCTCCTCGGCAACCCTCTTCTAGCCTTTTTGGCTAAGCCCTACTCCTTGGGCGCTAGTCCGCGAGGACGTCTTGGAAGGACACCTCGAGGACTTGCGCCAAGTCCTCGGCGTTCATCTCAATGTCCAGCCCGCGCTTTCCGCCAGAGAAGAAGATGGTGTCCCACATCAGCGCGGTTTCATCCACCACTGTGGGTAAGACATTCTTGTGGCCCAGCGGGGAGATGCCGCCGGGGATGTAGCCGGAGGACTTGGAGGCATCCTCCGGCTTGGCCATCGTGGCCTTGGAGGCGCCGAACGCGGCGGCGGCCTTCTTGAGGCTGAGCTGGAAGCTCACCGGCAGCACGCACACGGCGAGCTGCGGCTTTGGGGCCTTGCCCGCGGTGAGGTCAATAACGAGGGTCTTAAAGATGCGCTCCGGTTCGACGTTAAGGGCCGCGACGGCGGTTTCTCCAAAGTGATCACTGCCGCCCTCAAAGGTGGTGACGCTGTGTTCCACCCCGGCCTCTTCGAGGATTTTCAGGGCGGGGGTGGCGGCATGCGGGGTCTTCTTGGACATGTCTTCCAGCCTAGTCCGGGGCGCTACCATGGTAGACATGGCCACAGAAACAACGAGTGCGCGCCAGGCGCCGACCCAGCACCGCGAGCAGCAGCGGCTATTTGAGGAACAAGCCCTGCCCCTGCTGGACCAGCTCTATGGCGGCGCGATGCGGCTGACCCGCAACCCCCAGGACGCCGAGGACCTGATTCAGGAAACCTACCTCAAGGCCTACAACAACTTCGGCTCCTTTAAACAGGGCACGAACCTCAAGGCGTGGCTCTACCGCATCATGACGAACACCTACATCAACTCCTACCGCAAGGCCAAGCGCCGGCCGACGGAATCCTCCGCAGACGAGTTGAGTGACTTCCAGCTCTACACCACGGCCGGGCATGACTCGACCGGTCTGGAATCCGCCGAGGTTGAGGCCCTGAAACAGATGCCGGACTCGCAGATTTCTGAGGCCATGAATGACCTTCCGGAGGACTACCGCATGGTGGTCTACTACGCAGACGTGGTGGGCTTGGCCTACAAGGAAATCGCGGAAATAATGGACACTCCGCTGGGTACGGTGATGAGCCGGCTACACCGTGGAAGAAAATTACTGCGGACGGCGTTGAAGGACGTGGCACGAGAACAGGGCATTGGCCGCAACCACCCTGACATGCACCCAGAAATGGAGGAGAAGTAATGGAACGCGCAACCGGACGCAACTGCGGTGCGTGCAACTCTCCGGAGGTCGAGGCACTCTTCCGGGAGCTGCTCGATGATTCGACGAGCTACGCGCGGGCCCTGGCCATTCGAGAGCACATCGCCCAATGCGATTCCTGCCAGGAGCGGCTCGACAGCGAAGAAGTGGTGCGGGCGCTGGTGCGCAAGTGCTGCGGCGGGCAACGCGCTCCCCAGTCGCTGCGCCAGCGCATCTCCGTGCAGATCACGCGCACGGAGATTACCTGGGGCTAGTCCCCATTCTTGGCGCATTCTCCTGTAGGGCGGCTCGGCACTGTGCCCGCCGTGCATAGCAAAAGGCTCGCTCCTTGCCGTTGGGAAACGGTAGGGAGCGAGCCTTGAGTTGCTGACGTTATGCGTTAGGACGCTTGCCGCGGTTAGCGGACTTCTTACGGCGATCCTTGCGCTTACGGCCACGCTTGCTCATCGCGTACTCCTTCTTTTAAGGGTAAATGAACTTATTCAACTGTAGCGGCAGGGTATGCCGGAGCGGAAATCGGGGTCTGCTTATGCGGACACGCGGGCACGGCCGCGGCTGCGGTTGCGGCGCTTGAGGGCGCGGCGCTCCTCCTCGGAGAGACCGCCCCACACGCCGGCGTCCAAGCCGGACTCGAGGGCCCACTTGAGGCAGGAAGAGGCAACCGGGCAACGGTTGCAGACCAGCTTGGCCTTAGCGATCTGGGTGAGTGCGGGGCCGGAGTTACCGACCGGGAAGAACAGCTCCGGGTCTTCGTCGCGGCAAACAGCTTCGTGGCGCCAATCCATGATTGAAATCTCCTAACAAAATTTAGACAGCAGGGTGTGCACCAGGACAGTCCACGGACGTAGACGCACGGACGTGTGCTGCCCTGAGTTTTAAAGGGTGGAAGTGAATTGGTCTGCGGTCAGTGGGGCCCTGTCTCGAGTTAGGGCCAGCGTCGACGCCGCCGTGATTCACCTGTTGTTTACCCGGATGTTGCTCCGAGTTTCGAACTGATTAAACAGCCCGTTGTTTTTGCTACCTGAGAATAATGACATGTTTACTCACAGTCCGCTAGAGGTAAAGCCCAAAAAGTGGTGAAGCTCACTAAAAAATATGCTCTCGGGGCGCGGCACTGACGCGAAGTCTTGCTGTAAGAAGCCTGTCAGAAACCGCTCTAACAGGCGGTTTAGCGGTAGAAGTGTGAGTGTGGTGACGCAGATCGCGTCAAATCCTCTGGCCGCCCCCTGCCCCCGAAATGGCCCCTTCGGGTAGCCGGGTTCGCATCAACGCGCGGGTTAACTCGTATTAAATCGAGGAGATATACACAGTAGACTGAGAGCTCGTGAGCAAGAAGAAGACACCATCCCCCAAGAACTCCACCCCGCTGCGCAAGGAACGCAAGGAACAGGCACCGCGCCCAGTACTCCTGGCCGCCGGAATTGCCGTCGTGCAGTCCATCGCGGTCATCATCTTCGGCATCTTCCTCATCGTTCGTGAGATGTCCGGAGCCGATAATGCGTCGATGGTCTCCGACTCGGGTGCCTCGCCCTTCGTGGGCCTGGGCACGGCGATCTTCCTCTTCATTGTCTTCGGGTTCGTCATCATCGGCTCGTGGGCCTTTGTGAAGGGAAAGCGCTGGGGGCGCGGCGCCATTGTGCTCGTGGAGTTCATTCTCGCCGCCATGGCTTTTCAAATGTTTAATGGCGGCGCCATCGTCTTGGGTATTGTCACGCTGGCGAGCGCGGCCGTCGTCCTCTACCTGATGATGGCAGTACCTGCGACCGCCCAGTGGGCGGAGCAGAACTTCTAGGAAGCTGTAAGTGCCACAGCGGTGCTGCCGCGCTGCTCGACGATGACGGAGCCGGCAAGGGTCAGGGAGACCGGGCCCGAGTAGCCCTCGCGGTCGACGTCGATAGTCCGCTCCACCTCGCCGCTGGACCAGTCCACCACGGCGATGCCTTCCGCAGTGGGAACGAGGAGCCGGTCGTTGACCGCTACGCCGGTACCCAACGCGCCGTCCACAATGTGGTCAACGCGCAGTGCCGTCGGGGTAAAGAGGTAGAGCCGCTCGCCGTCGAACCACGTCATGTTGTGGGGCAAATCAGCAACCGCCGGCGCGAAGGGGGCGGAGGCGTTGGTGAGCGTCGTAGAAGGCTCCACTTCGGTGGACGCAATGGTCTCACCGTCGAAGTTATAGGACACGATGCGGGGAGAATCACTGGGCAGGAATACGGCTGCGGCCTCTTGGCCGACGGCGACCAGGCGCGCGCCCGGATCGTTGATCTCAATGTCGCGCGTAATCTCTGGCGCGCGAGAATCCTCCGGGGTGGTCTTCTGGATGCGCAGCCACGTGGAGTCCGGCGAATCGGGGCAGGATTCCGTAACGGCCAGGTTTTCGGTGCGCGTCAGCGCGGAGGTGATCGTGCAGTCCTCGTGCGGCTGCTGGCCCGGCTCCTGCTTGGCGTCGACCTCGCCGTACTCCACAGTGCGCACCATGTCATCGCGCCAGAGCTCAATGCGCTCCGTGGATACCGTGCCGACGTTGCTGTTGGAGGAAATCGGCACGACCTCCTCAGCACTGCGGGCACTCCGGGTGCTGTCATACTGACCACTCGCAGCGTCGAGCGCCACGACGTCTCCGCAGCCATTGCCGGTTCGGTACGTGGCCACAATCTTGTTCCAGGCAGTGCCCAGAGAGCAGAGGTCGGCATCGCCGCGGCGATAAGTCCACGCGGTCTCCCCAGTCGGGGACGTAGCGGTCAAGGTATCGCCGTCGTGGGTGATGAGCATTCCCTGGGAGCTCACCGCCCGGGACTGCCCCGGAACTTCGGTGTTGGGAAGCGAGAACGACTCGGTGAGGTGCGCGGGGATGGAGTCTAGGGTCTCCGCGGCGGCGTCGGCCGCTGTGTCGGCTGCCGTGTCGGCGGCCGGGGTGAGCTCCGCTTGCCGGATCGGTGCGGTCACAAACGCGCCGGCGAGGGCAATGGCACTGACCGCGGAGATGGCGCCCACGGCTACCCAGTCGGCCTTGGTGGAGCGCAGGATCGGGGCCGAGGGCTTGGGCCGTGCCGAATCTTTGATGGGGGAGTCCTGGTCCAGATTCTCAGCGCTCATCGGCGTCCTCCTTGTCGGGTACGGCGGCTAGTCGCCCGCGTGCGGCGCCCAGCGCGGGCGGAATTCGTGGCGTGGCGCGGCGAGCGCTCCGCGCGCTCGGAGCGCTGCGAGTGAGCCCCGCGCTTAGCCGGCGCGCCCAGCACCTTGGTGGCCGGGCCGACGGATTCGGTAACACCCTCCGGAATGTCGAGTGCTTCCGCCAGCTCCGGGGAGGTGCTAAACCACTGCGGCGGAGTGGGCTCGCCGAGGTTCAGTTCATCATTGATCACCTGCCACTTGGGCAGCTCATCGTATCCCACCAACGTTACCGCGGTGCCGCTGTGTCCGGCGCGGCCGGTCCGGCCGATGCGGTGCACGAAGGTCATCGGATCATCCGGCACCTGATAGTTGATGACGTGGGTGACATCGTCCACGTCGATGCCGCGGGCGGCGACATCCGTGGCCACGAGGATGTCCACCGTGCCGTCGCGGAAAGCAGCCAGTGAGCGCTCGCGCGCGGACTGATCCATGTCCCCGTGTACCGCGCCCACGCGGAAGCCGCGCTGCGCCAGGTCTTCGGCCACGGTTGCCGCCGCGCGTTTAGTCCGCGCAAAGATGATAGTGCGGCCGCGGTCCTGCGCCTGCAGGATGCGGGAGAGCACCGCTACCTTGTCCATGCGGTGGGCCTGGAACGTGACCTTGCGGGTGGAGGCGTGCGTCTGCTCCTCCTCGCCGGACTCCGCGCGGATGTGGACCGGCTTGTTCAGGAAGGTGCGCGCCAGCGTCATAATGGGCCCCGGCATGGTGGCGGAAAAGAGCATGGTCTGGTGCGGATTGCCGTGCAAGAGCTGGAGAATCTTTTCGATGTCCGGCAAGAAACCCAGGTCCAGCATCTCGTCCGCCTCATCCAAGACGAGGACGCTGACGTTGTCGAAGGACAGGTGCTTGCGCTGGCACAGGTCAAGGAGGCGGCCCGGGGTGCCCACGACCACGTCGGCTCCCTTGTCAATCTCCGTCAGCTGCTTCTCAAAGCGGCGCCCGCCGCACAGCGTGATAACGCGCAGCGGGAGGTTCGCAGCCGCCCCCGCAAGGTCCCCGCTGACCTGGATAGCCAGTTCGCGGGTCGGGGCGATGACCAGCGCGCGGGGAGTGCCATCGAGTTCCGGAATGTCGGCATCGTCAAAGACGCGGTCCAGCAAAGGAACGCCGAAGCCCAGCGTCTTGCCCATGCCGGTGCGGGCCTGACCAATGAGGTCTTGGCCATTGAGAGCGATGGGAAGAGTGAGCTCCTGGATGGCGAAGGTGCGCGTGATCCCCTGGTCAGCGAGTGCGTCACAAATTTCAGCGGCTACGCCGAGGGACGCAAACGTCGGGGATGCGGATGGTTCATTGCGCTGATCGCGGGAAGCGTTTGAGGAATTCGGGGCATGCACACCTCGATAGTAGAGGACGTGGCTATAGTGGGGCCATTAGAGCGCTGGGGCGCCGGACGACGACGGTGTTCTCCGAGTTGACCGAGGCTCCGGCATGAGAAGAAGTATTGAGTATAAGGAGTACATGCACATGGATATCAAGATTGGTTTTGCTGATACCGCTCGCGAGCTGGTTATTCACGCTGAAGGAACCCAGGAGGAGCTGGCGCAGACCATCAACGGTGCCCTGGCGGATAACTCCACGCTCGAGCTGGAGGATTCTAAGGGCCGCAAGTACATCGTGCGCACCGAGCGCGTGGTGTACGTCGAAATCGGCACCGCACGCGCCCACACCGTCGGTTTCGCGGGTTAACAACCATCCGAGTAAGCCGGCGCGGTAGCCTAAATGGCCATGGACAACCCTGCGGATTTTCAGCACCGCCCTCAGCAGTCTTCCCGGTCTGAGCACCAGCGCCCTTCGGCGGTGGTGCGGTTTGCTAACGAATACGGCTGGTGGCGGGTTGTCGCCATCCCCGTGATGGTGGTCATCACCGTCTGGATGCTGGTTGATGTCGTGCGCAGCCCTGCCGAGAACACCGCGGCTGACGCTGGGGACGCGGGGGAGGCCTCGCACAGCAGCGCAGGCGCTACCACGTCCGCGCGCAAGGGTCCCGATCCCGCCAACGCCAGCGCGGTGGAGGCCGCTAAGGAGGGGCTGCCCGCCGGCGGCGCGTTTACGGAACAGGGCGATCAGACTTACCGTAACGCCGGCCCGTCCACCATGCACGTGGGCAAGGGCGGCAAGGAAACCGTCCGGTTCTCTGTAGAGATTGAAAACGGCGTGGACACGTCGGCGTACGGCGGAGACGCGGCGGTAGCAGCGCTGATCGACGCCACCCTGTCGGACCCCCGCGGCTGGACCGCCGCTGGCGACTTCGAGTTCATCCACGTCAAGCCGGACGACAACCCAGATACCCGCTTCCGCCTGTCCTCCCTTGCCACCACCGCGGAGATGTGCGGCGCACAGCTCGAGATGGAAACTTCGTGCCACACTGCGATCACGGGCGAATCCGTTGTTAACCTCAACGAATCCCGCTGGGTGCGCGGCGCGGTGCCTTTCGAAGGGGACCTGGGCAACTACCGCCAGTACCTTATTAACCACGAGTTTGGCCACGCGATTGGCTATGCCGCGCACCAAGCGTGCGGCGGAAATGGCAAGCTGGCTCCGGTTATGATGCAGCAGACGTTGAGCTTGAACAACGGCGTGCTGGCGAAGAAGGAGCCGGAGGAGATCTACCCGGACGAGGACGTTACGTGCGAGCCCAACCCGTGGCCGTACCCGAATCCGGCGAACCGCGACCCCCACAACCCTGACTAGGAGGATGTGCTCATGCCGCTGCCACCCGAACCAGTTCTGGCTGCTTTTCATGCTGAGGCAAGCCCGCGCCGCGCTGCCGGCGAGGTGCTAGGAACCGCCTGGGACAATGGGATCCACTTAGGGGATGTGGTGTATGCCGAGGCTCGCGAGTGGTCCGGTTGGTCCGCTAAAGTGCGGGAGAAGCTGGAGCTGCCTGGCGCGCGCATTGCCCGTCCCGTGCTCACCACGGACGGCCGCTATACCTTCTCCGGTTGGAAGGCGACGCAGTTCGTCCCCGGCCACCTGCGCGGGCGCGTTGACGAGACAGCTCAGCTGGCGCTGCGGCTAGACGACGCCATGGTGGCCTCACCACTGCCCACCGTGGGGCACCGCGAGGACGTTTTCGCGCGCGCTGAGCGCGCCGCGTGGGAGGAAACAGGTGAGGCCTATTCCGATGCCGAATTGGAGGGCGTTGAGTTGGTCACGGCGCACATGGACCTTCTGGGGACCACCATCTTTTCAGGGGTGAATCCGCCCGCGCTCACAGATATTGTGCCCTCGGCCAGCCCCCGGCCGCGCGGATGGTCGGCGGCATTAGTCATGGTGGATGGCCTGATCGCCGGCGTGGTGGATGACGACATTTGCGACCGTTTTGCTGCCGTGCCCGGCATTCGCCAACTTTTGTTGCGCGCGGTGGCGTACCGGCGCTACGTCAATACGCTGCACCCACAGTCCAAATCGACAGTGCGTTCGAGCATTGAAAGGGTGGAAGAGACGCTCGTGTCCGTGGCATCTGACAGACTGTAGGGCGTGAAATACTCCAGCCAGTCAGCCACCCACACCGGCGCCATGCTTCCGCCTTCGCCGGATGTCCGCCTAGTTCCCCGCACCCGCCGCGCTTCCACGCGCGACTGGGACTTTCTCCTTCCCACCACCGGCACCTGGCGAGTGCTGGGAACAGCGGGTGCGGGCGTATCGAGCCTGCTTATTGACGTCGTTGTGGGGCGCCTTCGCGCCGGCATGGACGCCTCCGGCATCCTCGTGGTCGCTCCCTCCAAGGAGTCGGGGTCGATGCTGCGCCGCGAGCTAGCTGAGCATCTCGATGACTACGCGGCGCAAGCCTCCATGGTGCGCTCCGTGCACTCCCTGGCCTTCGCTCTGTTGCGCCGGGGGAGTGAGGACGACGTGCGGCTTATTACCGGTGCCGAGCAGGATGCGGTGATCCGGGAGCTCCTCTCGGGTCAGGCAAGCGATGGGCGTGGTGCGTGGCCGGAGGAGATTCGCCCTGCGCTTGATTACGTAGGCTTTGCACGGCAGCTGCGTGACTTGCTGCTGCGCTCGATCGAGCGCGGCCTGGGGCCGGCTGACTTGGAAGAACTGGGGGCGAAGCACCAACGCCCGATGTGGTGCTCAGCGGGCGAATTTTTGCGTGAATACGAGCGCACACAGGCCTTGGCTGGTTCGCATTCCTACTCGGCCGCGGAGTTGGTGAGCCAGGTGCTGCTGCGCCCGGAGCTCCTTCAGAACCATCCCTGGCACACCATCGTGGTTGATGACGCACAGCTTTTGGACCCGACCGCCGGAAAGCTCATCGCCGAGCTTTCCAAGAGCGCGGAGCTCACTGTTATTGGTGGAGACCCCGACCAGGCAGTCTTTGCGTTCCGCGGCGCCAATGCCGAGTTTCTTACGTCTTGGAAGGCAGATACTGAGTTGCGGCTGACTGCGCCCCGCCGGACCCCGGCGCCGGCCTGCGTGAGCGTGGTGGACTCGCGCAGGGTTATGCGCGATGTCGTCGCAGATGCAGTACGCCGCCGTCACCTAGAGGAGGGCGTGGACTGGAGCGATATCTCCGTGATTGTGCGCTCCACCAAGGACATCGGTCCGATTCGCCGCGCGCTCTTGGCAGCGGGCGTGCCGGTGCACATTAGCCCCACGGATGTGGTGCTGGCTGAGCAACGACTGGTGAAGTCCGTGATGCTGGCCCTGCGCGCGCTGGAGGCCGAGCTCACACCGGCCGAGTTGGAAGACCTCATCACCGGCCCTGTCGGCGGTGCCGACCCGGTAACTCTGCGCCGCCTCATCCGCGGTCTGCGCCGCTGGCGCCCGGAGCAGCGCGGCATGGACACGCTGCGGGAATTGCTCGACGGTGAACTGCCGGATTTCAACAACCTGCTCACTGAGCGCGAGGAGGCCATCCTCACCCGTATCCGCGGTGTGCTGTCCGCCGGGCGCGAGGCGCTGCGGGCCGAGGCGGAGGTGGAGGAAGTCCTGTGGGCGGTATGGAATGCCACTGGTCTTGATGGTCGCCTGCAGGCCGCGGCCCTGCGCGGCGGTGCGGCCGGCTCGCAGGCGGACCGCGACTTGGACGCCATGATGGCGCTCTTCGATGCCGCCGGTGACTATGCCGAGCGCCGCCCGGGCGCATCGCTGGATTCCTTCATCCTGCACATCACTGAACAAGAGCTACCCACGGGCGTGCGTGACCGCCGCTCCGCGCTGCCGGACGCGGTAGAGATCCTCACCGCACACGGCGCCGTCGGCCGCGAGTGGGACACGGTCATCGTGGCCGGGGTGCAGGAGGGAACTTGGCCCTCGGTGGGGGAGACCGGTTCGCTCTTTGACCAGGAAGGGCTCATCGATCTTCTGGACCGCGACATCGCGCCGGGGACCCCGGTCAGCCACGTCGCGGGCCGCTTGGCAGAAGAACGCCGTCTTTTCCACGTAGCCACCACGCGGCACCGTCACCGCCTCCTCATCGTCGCGGTGGACGCCCTGGAAGGCGATGAGGTCGAAGAACCGTCGCGCTTTATCACCGAGTTCTTGTCCGCCGAGGGGGTAGATGTTCCCGGACAGCGTGCCCGCCGGGACGCCGCCCGGCGGCTGGCACGTCAAAGCCTGCCGCGCGAGCTAGGCCTTGACGTTCCGGAGCCCGGTCCCGTGACGCTGCGCGGCGGCAGTTCAGCCGACGAAGAGCTCGACCCGCTGCAGGTCTCCGTACTGTCTGTGGCCGCCTTCGTGGCCCAGCTACGCCGCTGTGCTGCCGACCCGGAATCGAGCGAGCTCGAGCGCTCCCAGGCAGTGCGGCAGCTGGCCCGCCTTGCCCATGCCGGTGTTCCCGGGGCGCATCCGGACGAGTGGTGGGCGGCACGCTCCATTGCGTCGCAGCCGGCCCTGCGCGGATCCAGTACCGTGTCCCCCTCGCGCGTCGAGGCGCTGATGAAGTGCCCGCTCAACGCGGTACTGGGCAGGCTCGTTGAGGATGAGTCCTCCACCCTCGACCTCGTTCGCGGCAACCTGGCGCACGTGTTCTTAGAGGCCCTGGGGCGCGGCGTTGAGAGCGGCCCTGCAAAGAAGCTCGTGGTCGATGCTTTTGAGGCCATCCTCGATGTTCCCGCGTGGAAGCGAGAGCGCGAGCTGGAGGACTTTGCGCGCCTTATTGATAGGACTGCGGAGTGGTCTGTGAGCTCCACGGTACGGCTTACCCCCGTGGGCGTGGAGGTTCCTGTCACGGTCGAGGTCGCGCCGGACGTGACTATCCACGGCTACATCGACCGCCTTGTTAAGTCGGGCGAGGATTACATGGTGGTGGACCTGAAGACGGGTAAGTCGGTGCCGTCGAAGCAGACCGTTAAGGAAAACCAGCAGCTGCTGACCTATCAGCTGGCGCTAGAACACGGCGCTATTGTCCCCGGTCAGCGAAGCCCCGACGAGAGCCCTAATGCCGACGCGGATGCGGGGCAGGAGCACGGCGAGGAATGGGTATCCGAAATCCGCACGGGTGATGGTCTCTCCCGCGCCGGCGGCAAGCTGGTCTACCCGCGCTCGACTAATCAGTCCGTGGCCACACGGGACCAAGATCCTGTTCCGCCCGAGGAACTTGAGGAGTTTGCCCGCAAGCTACCGGATCTTGTCTCCGAACTGCGTGGCCCCGGGCTGACGGCGCGCGAAAACAAGGACTGTGAGAGGTGCCCCATCCGCTCTATCTGCCCCATCATGAATGAAGGAGGTCTGGTGACCAATGCCTAAGAATTCAGCTCACCACTTCAGTCCGGACGCCCTGGCGCACGCGTTGGGCAAACCCTTCCCACCAACGCCGGAGCAAGCAACGGTCATCGACGGCCCCTTGGGCCCCAAGCTCGTCGTGGCGGGTGCAGGTGCCGGCAAGACCGAGACGATGGCCTCCCGCGTGGTGTCCCTCGTGGCTAACGGTCTGGTGCGCCCGGAGCAGGTCCTTGGACTGACCTTCACGCGCAAGGCGGCACAGCAGCTGGAGCAGCGAATCCGCCGCCAGTTGCTTACGCTGCGTTCCTCCGGGCTGGTCGCGCCGGGCACTGCGGCTGCGGACGCCCTAGAGAACATCGCCCCCAAGGTATCCACTTATGATTCCTACGCAGGTGATCTGGTCCGGGAATACGGCCTGCTGATGCCGGTAGAGCCGGATGCCCGCATGATCACCGCCGCCGAGCGCTACTCCATCGCGCATGAAGTAGTAAGCAACTTCACCGGTGCGCTGAGCGCCGACAACGAAGTGGCGTCGGTGACTCAAACCGTCATCGCGTTGTCGGATGCCCTCGACGGAGAGCTCATTGACACCACGCTGCTGCGCGAGCACGAGCACGCCTTCCGCGCCACGGCAGAAGACCTGGAGAAGTCGTCGCGAACCAAAGGCGAGTTCAGCAGAGATCTGCAAAAGTATCTCGATACACAGCGCCTGCGCTTGCAGTACCTGCCGCTGGTGGATGCCCTCAAGAAGGAACAGGCGGAGCGCGGGGTCATCACGTTTGGTGAGCAGATGTCCATTGCCGCTACCTTGGCGCAGAGTTTCCCCGTGTTGGGGGAGGAGCAAAGCGCGCGCTACCGCGTCATCATGCTCGACGAATACCAGGACACCTCTCATGCACAGCGCATCCTGCTGCGTTCCCTGTTTGGTGGCGAGCGCGAAGGCCTATCCGTGACGGCCGTGGGTGATCCCATGCAGTCCATCTACGGATGGCGTGGCGCCACGTCGGAAAACCTCGCCGCCTTCGTTGAGGACTTCCCGCAAAACGACGGGGAGAATGCTCCCAAGGATCAGCTCACGACGTCGTGGCGCAATCCCTCCACGGTGTTGACGCTAGCCAATGACGTGGCCGCCGAGCTGTTTTCTGCTGCGCCGGGTAAGCGGCCCGTCGATGAGCTGGCACCGAAGCCCACCGCGCCGGCTGGTGATGTGCAGTTGGGCTACTTCGCCACAGAAGACGAAGAACGAGACTTTATTGCCCAGCACCTGCGTAAGCTGTATGACGCTACTCCGGAAGGTGAGGACTTTAGTGCCGCGGTGCTGGTACGCACCAATAAGCAATCGCCGTTGATCGCCGCTGCCCTGGATGAGGCCGGCGTGCCCAACGAAATTTTCGGCCTGGGTGGCCTGTTGTGGAAACCAGAGATCCAGGATCTCGTAGCAGTGGCAACGCTGTTGGTCCGGCCGCAGGACGCCGCCGCTGCGCTGCGCGTGCTCACCGGTCCCATGTGCGGGCTGGGCATCGCAGATATTCAGGCTCTTCACTCACGCCAGCGCAACCTGGCTGGCGCCACCGAGGGACGCACCAGGTGGGAGGGCGGTGACCCGTTGGCGCACTTAACGGAACAGGTCGAAGCCATCGTGGCAGAAGGACCAGACCAGGTCTTGGGATTGGCCGATGCGTTGGCGGACTTGGGCGAGCGCGAGCGCTATACCCCGGAAGGGCTGGAGCGCATGGAAGCCGTGTCGGCGAAACTGCGTCACCTGCGCACGTACTCCCTGGGCAAGTCCTTAAATGACATTTTCGCTGACATCGAGACCGTATTCGGTCTGCGCACCGAGGTACTCGCCGCGGGAACCCCAGGCGGGACGACGCACCTTGACGCCTTCGCGGATATTGTCGCTGGGTTCCACGGTGACGGTTTGGCCGCCTTCTTGGACTACCTCAAGTTGGCGCGCGAGGAAGAAAACGGTCTTACTCCCGGTGAGGTACCTGCAGTGCGCAACCGCGTCCAGATCATGACGGTGCACAAGGCCAAGGGACTGGAGTGGGAGCACGGGTGCGTTGCCCACGCGGATTCCTCGAGCTACAAGGCGCAGGCGGAAACCTTCCTGACCAAGATCCAAAAGGTCCCCGGAGATGAGGACTACATCGACGTGCCCGATGACGCGAAGGACCGGTCGGCCTTTGAAAAGGCATGCAAGGCCTTCCTTGCGCAGGACCGCGAGTTCCAAGCCGAAGAGGCAGCGCGTTTGTTCTACGTAGCCATCACGCGCACTGAGTCCTCGCTGACGGTGACGGGCTCGGGCACGAACAAAAGGAAGAAGGGGCCGTACCACTACCTGACACTGCTCAAGGACAAGCACCCTGACTTGGTCGTGCACTGGGATGTGCCGGAGACGCCGGAGGAGAAAGCCGAAGGCACAGAGGAGACGGCGCACTTCCCAGCGCTGTCCCCGCGGCCGGAGGCAATCAGCGCAGCAGACGCGGTACGAGCGGCCATGGAAGAACTGCCGCCACTGCGCGATGGCGAGACCTTCGAAATTTGGGAGCGGGAAGCCACCGCGCTGATTGAGGAGAATGAGGCGCTGAAGGCACCCGTGGTCGATGTGGAACTGCCCGGTGAGCTCACGGCGTCCGACATGGTGGCGATGGCGGCCGATCCCGTTCAGTTCGCCCGCCGCCAGCGTCGCCCCGTTCCCTTCAAACCGAACTCCTACGCCAAGCGCGGCACCGCCTTCCACGCCTGGCTGGAAGACCGCTTTGGTTCCCCAGCGCTGCTCGGGGAGGACGAGCTTCCGGGCTCCCACGACGAACCGAATCAGGACCTTGAGTCCCTCAAGGAGTCCTTCCTGTCCTCGGAGTGGGCACAGCGCACGCCGTCCTATGTGGAGGCGCCCTTTGAAATCACCATCGGTGACTCCGTTGTGCGCGGCCGCATGGATGCCGTATTCCAAGAGTCGGACGGCACCTGGTTCGTGGTGGACTGGAAGACCGGACGTCAGCCCAAGGGAGAGGCACTCACCGCGGCGGAGATTCAGCTTGCCGTGTACGCGGAGGCATGGCGGCGAATCCACAAGGTAGATTCAGTTCGCGCGGCTTTCTACTACGTCAGCGAGGGCTACCTCCTGGAGCCGAAGAGCTTGCCCAGTGGCGAAGAGTTGGCCAACCTTCTAAACTCTGCAGTTTCGACCCCACCCGGGTTGAGTCTAAGGTAGTTTCTCGGTATATCCGCTCCGGTCAAGGGAGGATGGCACTTCGTGGCCAAGCACATAGGAAAGCGCTTTAAGTCGCGGTTCTTACCGCAGGTGGAACTGACGTCGCAGCCAGATCACGCGCTGATCGACGTGATCACGTTGCCCCGCACGGAGAGCACCAGCCCGTGGAAGCAGCTCGCTCGACGCGTTTTCTGGGCCATGGGCCTACTCATCTTCGTCACGGTGGTGGTCTACCTCGATGGGGACGGCTATAGCGAGGGCCTCTCCTTGCTCGACGCCGCATACTACGCTGCAGTGTCACTGACTACGGTGGGATACGGCGATATCGTGCCGGTGACCCCGCCGGCGCGGTTCATTAACCTCATCATCGTTACCCCAGCCCGCCTGCTCTTCCTTGTGTTATTGGTCGGCGCGACCCTGTCGGTGCTTACTGATCGGGCCCGCCGCACGTTTGAGATCCAGAATTGGAGAAAGCAATTGCGTAACCACACCGTCGTCATCGGCTACGGCACCAAGGGCGCCGGCGCGGTCTCCGCGCTGATCGCCGACGACGTCCCGGCCTCCCAGATCGTGGTCATCGATACCAACCGTGCCTCCCTGGCCAATGCTGAGCACCACGGTCTGGTGACCATCTACGGCTCCGGAACCAAGCAGGACGTGCTGCGTATTGCCGGTGTGGAGCACGCGTCTTCGGTCGTCGTGACCCCGTCCACGGACGATACCGCGGTGCTGTGTACGCTTTCGGTGCGCGAGCTCAACCCGAAGGCCAAGATCGTGGCCTCTGTGCGCGAGTCCGAGAACCGCCACCTACTGCTGCAGTCCGGCGCTGATTCCGTGGTCACCTCCGCCGAGACGGCCGGCCGCCTCTTGGGCTTGGCCACCGTGACCCCGACCGTGGTGGAGATGATGGAGGACCTGCTGTCCCCGAACGAGGGCTTCTCCGTTTCGGAGCGCCCCGTGCGCGAATTTGAGGTCGGCTCCAACCCGCGCCACCTGGCAGATATCGTCCTCGCCGTCCTCCGCAACAACGAACTGCACCGCGTGGATACCGCGGATGCCTATGCGCTCAAGCCGGGTGACCGCCTGCTCTACATCAAGCACGAGATGCAGCAAGCGGTCGAGGACACCGACGAGTCTGACGACGAGAAGTAGCAGCTCGCCGCATGTATCTGCCTGTCACCGCCTCTGGCCGCATACCCGTTACTGAGGACGGTCACCCAGTGCTGGTGGATCACCCCGCCGGAGAGGCCCTCGTGGAAGTTGGTCAGCTTCGCGCCTTCTTTCTAGAGGAGGAGCTCGCTGCTGATCTGGGACGCCTGGAGGATGCCACCTTCTTTGCCGGGCACGGCGAAATCCTCAAGGTCCTGCACCTCATGCGCAACCGCCGTGAAATGCGTTTCCACCCGCGAACTGGCCGGGAACTATCCTTTCCCGAGCCGGGAGCGGTGGGGCGCGATGCGGATGCTTTTGTCTTCCCGCGCATTGACCCCGCCGTGATCGGCATCATCCACCACCCGGAATCAGACCGCATTCTGCTTGCGCGCAATCGTGCGCGGTCCGGGTTCTTCTCCCTTATCGCCGGGTACGTCGAACCGGGGGAGGGCCTCGAGGAGGCCTTCCAGCGCGAAGCTCTGGAGGAGACCGGCCGGCGGGTGGAGCAGGTGACCTATTGGGGCTCGCAGCCGTGGCCGCCGAGTGGTTCGCTCATGGTGGGGTTTTCCGCGGTCACGGGGGATGTCCGCCCCGTGTGCGATACTGACGGTGAGCTCGCGGAGGTGCGGTGGGTGTCCCGCGCAGAGCTGCCGAGTTTGACCATTGCCCGGAAGGGCTCAATTGCACACACGATGATTATGGAGTGGTTCCACGGTGAAAAGACCGGATCTGTCCCTGCTCGATGAGGACCAGCGCGCCGCCGCCACGGCGCCTCGCGGCCCGGTCTGCATCCTGGCCGGTGCCGGAACCGGCAAGACCCGTACGGTCACCTATCGCATTGCCCACATGGTGGACCAGGGGTTCGTGAACCCGCAGCGCGTCCTCGCCGTCACGTTTACCACCCGCGCCGCCAGTGAGATGCGCGAGCGCCTGCACCAGATGGGCGTCGGGGGAGTGCAAGCCCAAACCTTTCACGCCGCGGCGCGCCGTCAGCTGAAGTATTTTTGGCCGCAGGTGGCGGGGGATCTGCCGTGGCAGCTCATCGATAACAAGTTCAGCCTCGTCGGCCGCGCGGTGCGCTCCCTGGGACTGGATAACTCGAAGGACACCATCCGTGACTTCCTGGGGGAGATCGAGTGGGCCAAGTCCTCCTTGGTGAGCCCGGATGGCTATCCCGGGATCATCGAGAACACCGACCGCGAAGCTCCGGGAGATCCGGCGGCCGTGGCGGAGGTGTTCCGCCGCTATGAGCAGATGAAGTCCACCCCGGATCTGATGTACCTCGACTTCGACGACCTTCTCATGCACATCGCTGGGGCCATCGAAAACGTGCCGGCCGTGGCGGAAGTATTCCGTGAGCAGTACCGCACCTTTGTGGTCGATGAGTACCAGGACGTCACGCCGCTACAGCAGCGGGTGCTGGAGGCGTGGCTGGGAGAGCGCGATGACCTCACCGTGGTCGGGGACGCCAACCAGACCATCTATTCCTTCAACGGCGCCTCCCCGGAGTACTTGTTGGACTTTTCGCGGACGTACCCGCAGGCGACCGTCGTCAAGCTTCAGCGGGACTACCGCTCCACCCCACAGGTGACCACCCTGGCCAATGAGGTCATCGCCAAGGCCAGCGGGCGTGCCGCGGGCACCCGCCTAGAGCTGCAGGGCATGCGCGAGCCCGGCCCAGACCCCACGTTCAAGGCCTATGAGTCAGAGGAAGTGGAGGCCAAGGAAGTCGCAGGCCAGGTGCTTACCCTGCTCAACCAGGGCGTGAAGGCCTCAGAAATCGCCATCCTGTACCGCATCAACGCCCAGTCGGAGCAGTTTGAGCAGGCGTTGGCGGACGCCGGAGTGGTGTATCAGGTTCGCGGTGGCGAGGGATTCTTCCGCCGCCCGGAAATTCTGGAGGCCATTCGCGTGCTTATCGCCGCCACCCGGCGAGATGATCTGCCCGATGACCCAGTGGCGATTGCGCGCGCGGCGTTCGTGGAGCTGGGCTTGAGCGCCACGGAACCGCAGGGCGCGCAGGCGCGTGAGCGCTGGCAATCCCTCAATGCCTTGGTGGACCTCATCCAGCAGATCGTGAACGATCACGAGGATATTGACCTCAACGGAGTGCTGGGGGAGCTACACCGTCGCTCCGAGAATAAGCACAATCCCACGATGGAAGGCGTGACGCTGGCGACGATTCACGCCGCCAAGGGCCTGGAGTGGGACGCGGTGTTCCTGGTGGGGCTGACGGAAAAGCTGCTGCCCATCAACCACGCCATCAAGGCCGGCGATGAGCAGGTGGAAGAAGAGCGACGCCTGTTCTACGTGGGCATTACCCGCGCGCGCGAACACCTGGCCCTGTCGTGGGCTTTGGCTAAGACCACGGGTTCGCGCGCCTCGCGCGAGCGCACCCGCTTCCTCGACGGTCTGGTTCCTGGCATCGAGGACACCGCGCACTCTAACCGCCGCTACCGCCCGCGGCGCTGCCGCGTGTGCTCCGGCGAGCTCACCAGTCCGGCGGAGAAGGTGCTGGGCCGCCACGAATGGTGCGAGTATGAGGGGGACGAGGAAGTCTTTTCGGCCTTGCGTGCGTGGCGCGCCTCAGTGGCCAAGGACTCGAAGGTGCCGGCGTACGTTGTCTTTTCGGATGCCACGCTGCAGGCCATCTCGGAGGAACTCCCAGAGACCGTGGCGGAGCTGCTCGGCGTCTCCGGGGTCGGCCCGGCCAAGCTGGAGCGCTATGGCGCGGAGGTGCTGCAGATTATTGCCGCCGCGCGGGGCTAGACCTGCCGCGGCAGCCTCACTAACCGCCCGCGCAGTGCGGGCAGCGCGGGTGCTGGGATACCAGGCGGTGCTGCTCAACACCGTAGAGGTCGACCTCCTTGAGCTCCCCGGCAAGCGGCTTGCCTCGCGGCGCGCCCGGCGGGGAGGGCCTGCCCAGTAGCCGGCGCACTGCTACGACGGCGTGGAGGACCACCGCGGCGCGCACAACCGGATCCCCGGGGGCGTCAGCCTTCTCGGCGCGGCGGGCCACCTCGTGCCAGTGCTCATCGGCGTCAATGCGGTGCAGGTGCGCACACAGTGGGCAGGGCCCTGAGCCCGCGACGCGGACGGGGCCGATGATGCCGCGTGCGTCCATCATGGAGACCGGTAGCCACGTCGCCGGTCCGGCCTGGAGGGCGTCGGCCCAGTCGACAGCACCGGCGAGCATGTCCACGGCCACGATGGGCAGGTGCCCGGCCACGGCGGCGATGTAGTCGGCGGGTTTATCTGCACGCAGGGGAGCGCGGGGCTGAAAGCCGTCTGCCATGAGCGCGTCCCGCAGCTCCGTTGCTAGTTGCGAGCTGCCCAGTACGGCAACGCGCTGCGTGCGCGGCGTGGGCCACAGGATGTGGTATCCAATGAGATCGTCCACCAGACTCCGGGCGGCAGCCTGGCTGAGGCCACCGTTGACCAGCGAGCGCTCAATGGTCTGCCGGGTCAGCGGCGTGCGCAGCCGGTTGAGTAGCTCTGCAAGCCACGGCTGCGCCTGCAGCACGCCCACCCGCGTGGCATCCATGCCGCATTGGACGACTCCCGGTTCGCGTTCCAGCGCCGTGATATCCGGCGCCAACCTATAGGTTTCTGCCCCCATGACAGTCCTTCCCCCTTATTCCGCGCCGGGCTGGTTCCCAACCGCGGTATGTCTCTCATTGCACCACAGGTAGAATTCCCTGTCATGTCGAGCAAGCCCGAAGTCCGCGTGATCCGCTCCTCTAAGCGCAAGCGCACCGTCCAGGCCCGTCTGGTGGACGGGGTGCTGGAGGTGCGCATCCCGGCGTGGATGTCGGCGGCGGAGGAGGAGAAGGCCGTCGCGGACATCGTGGCGAAAGTGGAGAAGAAGCACTCATCGGCGCCGCTTTCCGACGCCTCCCTGGCCGCCCGCGCCCGCGACCTCAACGCGCGCTACCTCGAGGGCCGCGCGAAGCTGGGTTCCATTCGCTGGGTAGGAAACCAAAAATCCCGTTGGGGTAGTTGCACTACCTCAACGGGAGATATCCGGATTTCGGACCGGCTGCAGGATGTGCCGGAGTATGTCCTCGACGCGGTCATTATCCACGAGCTGACCCACACCTTCGTGCCCGGGCATGGCCCGGAGTTCTGGGAGTGGGCTGATCGCGCGCCGAAGGCGGAGCGCGCCAAGGGCTACCTGGAGGCCTACCAGCGCTTCCGGTGAAGGCCAGCTACTCCGGCGGCTACTCCTTGTCCGGGTTTTCTTCGCCGTCGTCGTTGCCGCCGGGATTCTTATCGTTTGAGTCCTTATTATCCGAGCCCTGGCTGCCTTCCTGGTCCTGGTCCTCCGACGCAGTGCCATCGGACTGCTGCTTGAGCATCTCCTCCAGCTTGGAGAACTCCTCTTCAAAGCCCTCATCGGTAGAATCATCGAGCAGTCCGTCGATGAAGGAGGCGGGATTGTCAATGTGCTCCGCCGTCGGCAGCAGGTCGGGGTGGTCCCACGCCGAATCGCGCTTATCGGCACCGACCGCCACGGTGGCGCGGCGCCACAGCTCGGCGGCGGCCTCGACCTTCGGGGCGTTGAGCTCAATGCCCACGACCTGGGAGAAGGCCTTCTCCGCGGAGCCGCCGGTGGAGCGGCGGTGCGACCACGCCTCCGTCATCGTCTTCGTCGACGGGATGCGCTCCCCCAATGCCTCGGTGACCACGTGCTCCACCCAACCTTCGACGAGCGCCAGCAGCGTCTCGAGGCGGGAGGCAGCACCTGCGTTGCGGGAGGTGATCCGCGGAGACAGGTCCATGCCCTGCAGCTTGCCCATCGCGTCCTGGATTGCCTGTGGGTCGCCAGATTCCAAGTTGAGCTCGCGGGTAGCTTCCTCGATGTGGGAGGTATCAATGACCAAGCCCATGGCGTATTCCTCAACGGAGGACACGAGGCGCTCCACCAGCCACGGAACGTGCTTGAACAGGCGCTGGCGGGCGGCCTCTCGGGCACCGATGTAGACCAGCACCTCTTGGGCGGGGACGTTGAGGTTGCGGGCGATGGCCTGAATATTGTGCGGCAGAAGGGCGGTGGTGCCGGCGGGGGAGACCGGCAAGCCGAAGTCAGAACCGGTCAGTGCCTGCGCCGCTAAGTCACCCAAAGCGTGGCCCAGCTTCATACCGAAGTTCATTCCGGACATGGAATTCATCATGGAAGACAGCGGGCCCATCATCTCGCGGGCTTCCTCTGGGAGGGAGTCCAGCTGCGCGTTGTTCATGTGCTCGGCCACGGGGGTGACCATGCGCTGCCACATTGGCAGCGTGGCATCCAGCCACTGGCCCGAGTTCCACGCGGTCACGGTGCCCGAAGCAGTGGGCAGCGAGGTGGCGTCATCCAGCCACAGCTCCGCTAGCCGTACTGCCTCCTGCACGGCGTCACGGTCCTTGTCGTTGACCTCCTTGTCCTCGGAGATCTGCTGGTGCGCGATGCGCTTGGCCAGGTCGTAGTTCACCGGACCGCTGCCCTCCGGCGAATTCATGGAGGAGCCCATGCCGGAGAGCATCTGGCCAAATTGGTTTAAAAGGTCGCCCAGGCCACCGCCAGCGCCATTCGCGCTGAAGCCGAAGGCGCCGAACGGGTTCTGGTCGCGACGATCCTTGTCGTCGTCATCATCGTTGTTGGGGAAGGAAAAACCGAATCCGTTGCTCATGCGCCCCAATGTACCGGTATTAGGGCCACTGATTCTAGGGTCGCGGCAACGCTGAGAGCGAACAGCGCGGAAAACGTTGTAGGCTGTTTCTCCGTGAATTCACCGCAGAACCCGCATGCCCGCCGACTCCGCACCCTGACTTGGGGAGCGATCCCGGTGGTGCTGACTGGTGCGCTGCTAAGCATCGACCACATCCCCGGCACGGATATCGCGCTGACCGTGCCCTATGCGGCGGAGGGGCCGGGGCCGACGGTGAATACCTTAGGCCAGGTGGAGGACGCGGACGTGGTCAAGGTTGACGCCCCTGAGACTTTCCAGCCCGCCGGGCATCTCAACATGACCACGGTGTCAGTGCGCACGAACATGACGATGGCACAGGCCCTGGGCCGGTGGATGTTCACGGATGACACGCTGGTGCCTATTGACACCGTTATTCCGCAGGGCAAAACGGATCAGGAGGTCAATGAGGCCAACCAGCAGGCCTTTACCCAGTCTGAGTCCGCCGCGACGGTGGCGGCTATGGACTACCTGCACAAGCCGGTACAGGTGGAGGTGGCGCAGGTGCTGGAGGATTCCCCGGCAGCGGACGCGCTGGAGGGCGGCGACATCATCACCGCAGTCAACGGGGAGAAAGTTTCCGAGCCGGGCCAGGTGCAGGACAAGATTCGTGACTTGGCGCCGGGCGACGAGGTTGAGCTCGGCATTCGCCGCGCGGATAAGGAATCCACTGCCCGCGTGACGCTGGGCAGCCACCCCGAGGACGAGAACATGCCGCTGCTGGGAGTGCTGATGACGTCGGTGCCCGCAGGGGATATCTCGGTGGAGTACAACCTGCAGGACATCGGTGGACCGTCGGCGGGCATGATGTTCACTCTGGCGGTGATTGACAAGCTCAACGAGGACGATCTCACGGGCGGAAAGTTCGTGGCCGGCACCGGCACCATTGGTGAAGATGGCGTGGTTGGCCCCATTGGCGGCATCGTCCACAAGGTTCGTGCCTCGCGCGATGCCGGTGCGGAGCTCTTCCTCTCCCCGGAGGAGAACTGCGCGGAGGCCACCAGCCGGGATACCGGAGACATGGTGGTGGCGAAGGTGCATACGCTTGACGACGCCATCTCGGCCATGGACGCCTTCGCCCACGGCGGTGAGGTGGACACCTGCGGCAGCTAGGCCCCTGCTTTTAGCCGCTGCCTTTAGACCAGGCCGAGCTCGGTGAGGCGCTCCTCCGGGTCCTCCTGATCCGTGGAGATCATCTGCTGCATGATGAGGCCCTCGTCGTTATTGACCACGGTGAGGATGGCGGTATTGCCCAGCATGGACCAGCCCACCACGCGGCTGCCGCTGTCTTCGATGACGCGGGAGCTGCGCAGCTCCGTGAGCACCTGGGTGGTCTGGGAGGCCTTGGTCTTGGACTTGAAGAACTGGAACTGGCCCACCTTCGAGCCGGAGCAGTTGAAGGAATCCTCCACCCCGTTGGGGTCACAGCGGTCAAACTCCGCGAAGATCTCTTCGGGGACAAGGTCACCGAAGATGGCGTAGGCCTCATCCACGGAGGCGTTGAACTTCGAGCTCTTCTCCCCGCTCGGTTCCGCAGAGCCGGAGGCCTTCTCGGACCGCGCGGCCGCGGAGGACCCAGACGAGACAGACGCGGAAGTGGTGGACTCGGAGCTGGCGGTCTCCGAGCTGGACCCCGCGGCAGACTTCTCGGCTGATTCCGTGGTGGATTCAGCGGCGGACTCAACGGCGCTTTCCGCTGCCTCCGCAGGGGAGGAGGGGGCCGGGGACGGTGCCGACTCTTCGTTGCCGCAGGCGGCAAGCAGGCAGCCGGAGGCAAGAAGAGCCGCACCGGCGGCGGTGAAGCGGGAGATCAAGCGCACGAGAGACTCCTTCGAGAAGCGAATAAGGCCACTAAGGGTCGAGTTTAGCCCATTAGGCGAGATCGTCCGGATCCTGCTCCAGGCCGTAGCGCAGCGCGGCAATAACGCCGGGGGCGACGTTGGGGCCGCCCCGCAGTTGGATATCGTCCTGCGCGAAGGGGCCGGCTGCCTCCAGCTCGTCCTCGGTCGGTCGCAGCTGGAGAAGGGTGAGCTCCGCGTCCTCCGTGCGGAGTACTCCGGAGAAGAGGCGGGCCGGGTGAGCGTCGGCAAGCGCGGCGTCCTCCGTGTCCTTAAACATGATCTCCTGCGCCAAGATGACGCCGGCGATCTCCCGCGGCCATGCCAGGCGCGCCACGTACTCCGCCAGGTGCTCCGAACCCGGCTCGATGCCCTCCGGCAGGTCCTGGACCACGAGGGTGAGCGGGGACGAATCGTCGACGTCACCCAACTGGGCCGCCACCAGCTGCGTCGGCACCAGGGCGAACAGCGTGGGCGGAGCATCCCAGCCTTCGGCGTGGATGAACTCTACGGCCTCACGCATGGCCTTGTTGAGAGCGCGGTTGGCAGCGGGCTGGGAAGTTGATGGGGAACTCATAAGCGTCCTCGTTCGTTGATGTTCACAGTGCTTCTAGTGCTTCTCTAGACTAGAAGCTTGATACCCCTATATTCGCACGACACTTGATTGGAGCTGGAGTTGGCTTCCGGACTGAACCGACCCGCCGCCCCGATGAAACGTCCGCCCAGGGTTGTGTCCTGGGTCGTCGTCATCATCGCCGCCCTCTTGTTCATCGGCCCCATGCTGGTGGGCTTCTATACGGACTGGAAGTGGTTCGGTGCGATTGAGTATCGCGGGGTCTTTACCAAGACCCTCATCGCACGCATCGTGCTCTTCGTGGTCTTTGGACTCGTGGCCGCCGGAATTAGCTACGTGGCCGGCATGCTGGTCTGGCGCGGGCGCGGTAGCTCCCTGGACATGGCGGATCTGAACTCGCCGGTCTACCAGTACCGTCAGTCCATCGAGCGCACCATGGGCGTTTTCCTCAAGACCATCCCGGTCCTCGTGGGCGTCGTCTCTGGCCTGCTGGGCCAGGCGAACTGGCGCACGGTGATGCTCTTCCTCAACTCCCATGACTTCGGTGTACAGGACCCGCAGTTCCACCACGACTTAGGCTTCTACGCCTTCCAGCTGCCGGTGTGGTCCATGCTGGTCAACGCCTTCTCCATGCTGTTTGCGGTGTGCTTTATCATCGCGCTGGTGGGCCACTACATCCTGGGCGGCATTCGCATTGGCAACCGAGCGGCCGGTGTGCGCGGTGCGGTGTCGAAGCCGGCGCGCACCCAACTGGTGGTCACCGCCGGAATCTGGATGCTGCTGCAGGTAGCTGGCTACTGGCTCGAGCGCTACCAGCTTCTTTACAGCGAACACAGCCTGTTTACCGGTGGCTCCTACACGGATATCAACGCCTACCTGCCCGCCAAGATCATCCTCATGATCATTGGCGTGTTCGTGGCCGTGGCGATTTTCTCCGCGCTAGTCATTAAGGATCTGCGCATCCCTGGCCTAGCCGTGGTGCTCATGGTGGTCTCCTCCCTGGTGATTGGCCAAGGCTGGCCGCTGATTATGGAGCGCTTCTCCGTCAACCCGAACCGCCAGGCCAAGGAAGCGGAGTCTATCTCCCGCAACATTGAGTCCACGCGCTTTGCCTATGGTCTGGGTGATGACAAGGTCACCTACGAAAACAACTGGGGCGAAGGGGAAGTCTCCGATGACAAGGTAGCGTCCGATTCCTCCACCATCTCCAACTTGCGCCTGCTCGACCCGGACATTCTGGCCCCGACGTTTACGCAGATGCAGCAGCTGAAGAACTTCTACGGCTTCCCGGAAACCCTGGCCATGGACCGCTACCAGATTGACGGTGAGATGCGGGACTTCGTGGTGGCGGCCCGCGAGCTGGACCCGAACGAACTGCAGGAAAACCAGCAGAACTGGATTAACCGCCACACGGTCTACACCCACGGCAACGGCTTTATTGCGGCCCAGGCCAACAAGGTGGATGAGGTGGCCCGCGATGCAGGGTCTGCGCGCGGCGGTTTCCCCATCTTCACCGTGGCGGATCTGCAGACTCAGTCCGGCAAGGACGCCGAGGGTGAGGGCGAGACTCAGAACGCCGAGGAGTCCCTGGGCATCAAGGTGGATCAGCCGCGCACCTACTACGGCCCGGTTATCGCCAGCGCGCGCGACGGCATGGACTACGCCATCGTGGGCAAGACTGGCGACGAACCGGTGGAGTACGACACCGATACCTCTACCTACACCTACGACGGCAAAGGCGGCGTGGACATCGGCAACGTGGTCGACCGCACTGCTTACGCACTGAAGTACCAGGAGCTCAACTTCCTGCTCTCGGACCGCGTGGGCGCGGATTCCAAGCTGCTCTATGACCGCGATCCGCGCGAGCGTGTGGAGAAGGTTGCCCCGTGGCTGACCACGGATTCTTCGACCTACCCGGCCGTCATCGACGGGCGCATCAAGTGGGTCGTGGATGGCTACACCACCCTGGATTCGCTGCCGTACTCGCAGCGCACCTCCCTGACGGAGACCACCCAGGACACGCAGAACCCCAACGGCACCACGCAGCGCCTGGTCAACGACCAGGTGGGCTACATCCGTAACTCGGTCAAGGCTACTGTCGACGCCTACGATGGCACCGTTGACCTCTACGAGTTCGACACCGAGGACCCAGTCCTCAAGGCCTGGGAAGGCGTGTTCCCGGGGGTGGTCAAGCCGGAGTCGGAGATCTCCGACGAGCTGCGCCAGCACCTGCGCTACCCAGAGGACATGTTCAAGGTCCAGCGCAACCTGCTGGCCAAGTACCACGTGGATGATCCGGGCGTGTTCTTCAACAACGACGCCTTCTGGTCCGTCCCGGAGGACCCCACCGCGGGCGAGGCCCAAGGCCTGAACCAGCCGCCGTACTACGTGCTGGCCTCCGACCCGGAGACCAATAAGCCGAGCTTCCAGCTCATCACCTCCTACCGCGGTCTGAACCGTCAGTTCCTGTCCGCGCACATGGCGGTGTCCTCTGATCCGGACAACTACGGCAACATCACCGTGCGCGTGCTGCCGACGAACACCCAGACCCAGGGCCCGAAGCAGGCCCAGGACGCCATGATGTCTTCCGACCAGGTGGCTCGTGACCGCACGCTGTGGCAGGGCTCGAATGACCTGAAGAACGGTAACCTGCTGGCATTGCCGGTGGGTGGGGGAGAGATCCTCTACATGGAGCCGATCTACTCGCAGCGCAAGGGTCAGGAATCCGCGTTCCCGAAGCTGCTGCGCGTGCTCGTCTCCTACAAGGGCCGCGTGGGCTATGCCCCCACCATCGGTGAGGCTCTGGACCAGGTGGGTATTGACCCGAAGGCTGCCCAAAACATCACGGAGATCGAAGGCGATGCGGGCAAGGGCGCCCCGAAGGATGACAAGGATGCCTCCGCCGAGGGCGATAAGCAGGACGCCAAGGACAGTGATTCTGACGCGTCCGCACCGGCATCCGCCCCGAAGGCCTCGAACGAGGGCGAGGCCATCGACGCCATTAACAAGGCGCTCGACGGCGTGGATAAGGCCAAGAACGGTTCCTTTGAGGAGTACGGCAAGGCCTTGGACGAGCTCGACAAGGCAGTAGAGGACTACCGCTCTCTGGAGTCCCAGAAGTAGTTCGAAATACACTCGCGATATGGCGCCTGCCCAGGGGATTTGGGTGGGCGCCATGGCGTCTGTATAGTTACATGAGTCGCCAGCGCACAGGGCAACAAACGCCAGTGCGCAGAGCGCTTGATGTTCGGAAGTACATCTCGACGCGGGGTGGAGCAGCTCGGTAGCTCGCTGGGCTCATAACCCAGAGGTCGTAGGTTCGAATCCTGCCCCCGCTACCAACTTCCCGCCCCTACCAGTGGAAACACCGGTAGGGGCCTTTTCTGTTTTGTGCTGGAATCGCCATTTGGGGCTTTGAATCCTGCACCACGTAGGACTTCGCCGCTCCCCCCAAGCCATGCACTTAGAAAGTAAAATCTTCTCGCTGTACGGTATCGTCGGTACGCTCAAAGATCGAAGCGCAGGATTACAAGGACTACATTCTCGGCTTCATCTTCTATAAGTTCCTGTCCGACCAAGTAGAGCAGTTCATGCTCAATAACGACGCTGAACCGGAAGACCTGCCCGATGCGCTCGTTGAGACCGACACTGACACCGTGGCCCTGGTGCGTAACAACTTGGGCTACTTCCTCACTTACGAGAACCTGTACTCGACGTGGCGGGACATGGGTAACGACTTTTCCATCGCTCACGTGCGCGACGGCCTGGCTACCTTCAAGCGCAACATCGCCCCGGAGCACAAGCACGTCTTCGAGGGCATCCTTAACACCCTGGACACCAGCCTGTCGAAGCTGGGCACAACCGACGCTGCCCGTACCTCAGCCATCAAGAAGCTACTGGACCTTATCGATGACATCCCCACTGATGGCAAGCAGGGCTATGACGTGCTGGGATACATCTACGAGTACCTCATCGAGAAGTTCGCGGCTAACGCGGGCAAGAAGGCAGGCGAGTTCTACACCCCGCATGAGGTCTCGCTCATCATGAGCAACATCGTCGCTGACCACCTCAAGGACCGCGACGAGATTCAGATTTACGACCCGACCTCCGGCTCTGGCTCCCTGCTGCTTAACATCGGCCATGCCGTCGCCAAGCGCATGGGGGACCCAGACCGTATTAAGTACTTCGCCCAGGAGCTGCGCGAGAACACCTACAACCTCACCCGCATGAACCTGGTCATGCGCGGCGTGAAGGCGGACAACATCGTCGCCCGCAACGGTGACAGCTTGGCCCATGACTGGCCGATGTTCGACGAGTTCGACCCGGTACAGACCTACCAGCCGCTCTATGTGGACGCCGTAGTCTCCGACCCGCCCTACTCCCAGAAGTGGGAACCCGAAGGCAACGAGGCTGACCCGCGATTCGCACGGTTTGGTCTAGCTCCGAAGACCAAGGCCGACTACGCCTTCTTGCTGCATGAGCTGTTCCACGTCAAACCCGACGGTATCCTCACCATCGTCCTGCCGCACGGCGTGCTGTTCCGTGGCAGCTCGGAGGCCGACATCCGCCGCAATCTCATCGAGGCCAACCACATCGATGCCATTATCGGCCTGCCTTCCAACATCTTCTACGGCACCGGTATCGCGACCATCATCATGGTGCTCAAGCAAGAACGTGACCGCGATGACGTGCTGTTCATCGACGCCTCGCAGGGCTTCATCAAGCAGGGTAAGTACAACCACCTGCGTGCCCGCGACATCCAGCGCATCGTCGATGCCGTCCGCAACCGCGTTGACGTGCCACACTTCGCTAAGGTCGTGACCCGCGACGAGATTCGTGCCAACGACCACAACCTCAACATCCCGCGCTACGTGTCCGCCACCCTGCCGCCAGAGTCTGTAGACCTGTACGCCACCATGCACGGCGGCATCCCCACCAGTGAGATTGCCGCCTTGGAGCACTACTGGACCGCCCTACCGGGACTGCGTGAGGCGCTGTTCACCGAGAAGGTAGAAGGCTACGCGGAGCTGAAGACCGCCAACCTGCGCGAGACCATCGACAAGCACCCTGCAGCCCAGGCACTGCGTAACCAGGTTGACGCTGCACTATCCGACCTCCCGGAGAAGCTGCACGCGCTGCTGGTGGACGGCGCGGCCACCGTGCCCATTACCACCACCGAGGACCAGCTTAAGGCAGACCTGTTCGACCGACTCGACCCTGTACCGTTGGTTGATGCCTACGAGGGCTACCAGGTACTGCATGACAGCTGGGTCAAAACCGCCGGTGACCTAGAAGTCATCCAGACCGAAGGCTTCGATGCCCTGCGGGTCAACCACCCCGTGATGGAGTGGAAGACCAAGGAAAAGAAAAAGGTCTATGTCCAAATCGGATGGGACGGGCGCGTTGCTCCCAACGAGTTGGTGCAGACCTTCTACCTGGCGCAACAGAAGGACCAGGTAACGCAGCTAAGTCGCGACGTGGACACAGCTGTATCTGAGCTAACACAGCTTGTCGAGGGCTTAAGCGAAGTCGACAAGACCGACCTGACCGAGATACTTAACGACAAGCAGGACGCCTTCAAGAAGACCGAGCTGAACAAGGCCATCAAGGACCTGCCGAAGCTGGCCAAGGGCGAGACCTGGCCGGAGGACAGCACTGAGGCTGCCATGCTCAGCGCCAAGGCACTTATCGCCCAGCGGGACAAGCTCAAGAAGAACCTCAAGGCTGCGCAAGAGCAGTTGGAGAAAGACACCTACGCGACCATTGAAGCGCTTACCGAAGCGCAGGTCGATGAGGTGCTCACCGCCAAGTGGATTACTTCACTTATGGATGACCTGCGCGAAATCCCTGGTCACGTGCTTGCAGGCCTGGCCGGCCGCGTCCAGGCGCTGCACGACAAGTACGCCGTCGCGCTGACCGACCTCGACGTGAAGATTCGCGAGACGGAGCAAGAACTCGCTGGCCTACTGAGCGGGCTTACCGGCAACGCCGCCGACATGCAGGCCGTGGCTGCACTCCAGGAGCTGCTGGGCGGTGGTCGCGATGCATAGTCACAACGTGCCCGCACTGCGCCTGGAGGGCTTCGATGGTGAGTGGGAATTGAAAGCCATTGGAGACCTCAGCGAAAGGACTTACGGTGGCGGTACGCCATCTAGCGATGAACCGGGCTACTGGTCCGGGGACATCCCTTGGATTCAATCCTCTGATGTTGCGGAGCAGGGGGTCGCCCCGGTCGCCCCTCGTAAGCACATCACCGAGGAAGCTATTTCACGCTCTGCTGCTATGCAGATTCCTGCCGACTCTGTTGCAGTCGTCACTCGTGTTGGCGTTGGCAAGGTCTCTTTTATGCCGTTCCCTTACGCCACCAGCCAGGACTTTGTATCGCTATCAGACCTTTCCGGTGACCCTGAATACATCGCTCTTACTGTTAAGCGGCGTATGGAGGGACTCGCTGACCAGCTGCAGGGTAGCACCATCAAAGGTATCACGAAGACTGAGCTGTTCAATCAGGCTGTTTATTTCCCGCCCGCTCTCGAAGAACAGTAGGCCATCGGCGCTATCTTCACCAACCTCGACGATGCCATCAACCAGCACACCAAGAAGCACCAGGCCCTGCAGCAGGCCAAAACTGCTCTCATGCAACGGATGTTCCCGCAGGAGGAGGGGCAGACGGTGCCGGAGTTGCGGCTGGAGGGCTTCGACGGTGAGTGGAAGACGACAACACTGGGTGAACTCGGCTCGTTCAAGTCAGGCGTCGGATTCCCGGAACGTGAACAAGGCGGGGAAGCAGGCCTACCTTTCTACAAGGTATCGGACCTCTCCGCACCAGGGAATGAGCTGCAACTGCGCTCCGCCAACCACTATGTGACGGAGGAACAGATTGTTCGTAATCACTGGGTGCCTGTAACAGCTGTACCTGCGATTCTGTTCGCCAAGGTTGGTGCTGCTGTCTTCCTAGGGCGCAAAAGACTCGCTACCGATACATTCCTCCTCGACAACAATCTCATGGCGTTTTCCTTGGACACCAAATCTTGGGATGTTCAGTTTGCCGATACCTACCTCAAGACGGTGGACCTGACCCGATTCACTCAGAGCGGTGCTTTGCCGTCACTGAACGCCCGTCACTTGGCAGAGGCGGCGGCTACCATTCCACCCACCCTTGAAGAACAACAGGCCATCGGTGCAGTGTTCACACGGCTGGACACGCTCATTGCTACCGAGGCCAAGTACATCGAGTCCCTTAAGCAGGCCAAGGCGGCGCTGCTGCAACGGATGTTCATCTAAGGAGCAGCTATGACCACACCATTTCGTTCTGAGGCTGAGTTCGAGGCGGTACTCATCGACCTGCTAACCCGCCACGGCTGGAGCAAGGAGTTGCTGCGCTTCCCGACAGAGCAGCAGCTCATCGACAACTGGGCGAACATTCTTTACGCCAACAACCGGGGCCGTAACCTGCTTGGCGACGTGCCGCTCACCGAGGGCGAGATGGCGCAAATCATCGAGCAGGTCAACAACCTGCGTACGCCGCTGGCGCTCAACGAGTTCATCAACGGTAGCACCGTGACCATTACCCGAGATGCACCGCAGGCCGCCAACTTCGGCTCTGAGGTTAGCCTGAAAATCTACGATCGCCTAGAGATTGCCGGTGGCCAGTCGCGCTACCAGATTGCCGTCCAGCCGCGCTTCCAGACCGCCAATGAGCTGCTGCCCACCCGACGTGGCGACTTGATGCTGCTCATTAACGGTATGCCGGTCTTCCACATCGAGCTGAAGCGCTCCGGCGTGCCGGTCTCCCAAGGTGCGAACCAGATAGCCAAGTACGCCCACGAGGGCGTCTACCAGGGAATCTTCTCACTGGTGCAAATCTTCGTCGCCATGACCCCAGAAGAGACGATCTACTTCGCCAACCCGGGCGCAGGCAAGTTCAACCCGGACTACTTCTTCCACTGGGCAGACTTCAACAACGAGCCGCGAATCCGGGCTATCTGGAGCGCTGGGTCGTGCGCGCGGATGAAGTTAACCCGGACGGCGACGTCGCGCTGTCGCAGCAGGCGGTCGACGAGTTCGTGATGGCGCCGTGCGTCCGCTGCGGTTCGGAGCTGCTCAAGCCGGACGTCGTCTACTTCGGCGAGCCGGTTCCGGTGGAGCGGCGGGACGCCGCGCGTGCGCTGCTTGCGGACTCGCGCTCGCTGCTTGTCGCCGGTTCGTCGCTCGCCGTGATGAGTGGCTATCGCTTCATGCTCGACGCGCTCAAGCAGGGCAAAGAGGTCTCTGTGGTGAACGGCGGCCCCGGACGCGGCGACCCGAAGGCGACGACGCTGTGGCGCACGCAGGTAGCGCCGGCTTTTGATGAGCTACTGGATCTGCTTGATGTGTAAGGCTGGGGTACGGCAGGCCTAAAGCTTCTCGAAGTACATGACTGCGGTGTCGGTGTTTTTCTCTGGTGCCGGGGGATCGGTCTGCTTGCCTCGCCACAGGGGGCTGATGCCTGGCATGAACCAGGCGAGCAGGGCAACGAGAACCGCGATGACGATGGCGGCGGGAGTTGCATATTCGAGCGGCACGAACCAGTATCCGGCCGCGCACAAGGCGATGATGATGCAGACCCACAAGGGGACTAGGACGCCGAGGTTGAGCCGCCGCGTGGCGCGGTATTCGGCCCAGTCTTCGCCGGGGAAGCGAGTGCGCGCTTCGGAGCGAATCCGACGCGCGGTCTTGTGCTGTTGCAGCACCGAGGCGATGAGGGTGAAGGCCACGCCGGCGCCTGCAACGAGCATGTCTGCGGTGACGGCTCCATAAGCTGCAATCGCGAGCGCGAGAGACAGCGCAAGGCGCTCGGAGACGCTGAGAGGTAGCCCACGCGTGGGGTCTACGTCGGGATACAGATTTTTGAAGGCGCTGGTAGACGACGATGTCATGACCGAATGAGGGTGTCCTTTGTTGGGGGTTGCTTACCTAATCTAGGTTAGTATAGCCTATACAAAACTGCTTAGGTATGTGTAGCCTAACTTCTGATTCTTTTTGTTCATCGCATCAATACTTCATGAGGACTCTCTCCGTGATTCTCCGTCGAATATTGGGCACTCTTGCTGCCAGTACTCTCATCGCACTCCCTTCGGTCGCGCTCAACGCTCCTGTCGCCTCGGCTGCCGGCACTTGCTCCTGGAATTGGGGCATTAAGCAGTCCTACCGAAGCTATATCCAAGGCCAAGTCGCCAAGGGCCAGTGGGAAACGGACGGCATTGGTTTTACCGGTTCCGAAACCGGCGCAGACGGTGCTTTTACCTTCACTCCGGGCAAGGCTTCCGTAAACGGCGATACCGTCACCGTCCCCTTCGGCGGCGTCATCCACTTCACTGGACACAACTACGGCGGCGACGATCTGTTGGATATGACGCTGACAGACTGGCAGATTCAGGCCTCCGGCAACCGGGCGGCGATCGTGGTGGATTACGTCTCTTATGAATCTGACATGGTGGATAAGTCCGCACGCGGCCCGCAGATTACCGGCGATAACGTGGTCATCGCGGGGATCGATCTAGATCAACCCGTCGACGCGTCCGCGCACACGCTCGACCTTTCCGGCGACGTCACGCTCACCGACGAAGGACACAAACTCTTCATTGCCTATGAGTCGGGACAGTCGATGGACCCCTCGTCAGGGACCGTGGCCACGGATGGCAGCTGCGGCGGGTCCTCTGGCGGTTCAGGCAGCGGTTCGAAGTCCTTGGGGACAATCTCGGGCACGTTTACTGGTCGCAATGCAGAAGCCATGGCGATTCTGAAGGAAACGAACGACACCATGAATGGCCTGACCACCTTCATGGGCAACACGGAGTCCTTCCTAGACCAGCTAGAATCCTTCCGTTCTCGCACGGAAGCCGCCACGGGCACGACCACCAGCACTACCACTAGCACCACGAGTGGTTCAGGCGCGTCGGGAGCCAACACTTCGGGCACCGCGAGCCCTTCGGGTGCTTCGGGTAGTACTTCGAGCACTTCGGGTAGTACTTCGGGCAGTACTTCGGGTACTTCCGGCACTACTGGTGCTACTGGAACCACAAGAACCGCGCGGCCACAGGACCCCGGGTCCGCGGCTAGTGATGGGCAGTCAGAAACCTGCGTAGCCACGGGCGTGCAGGCTGCGACCGCCGAGTGGGGTGTCAAGAAGTCCTTCCAGTCGTATATCACCGGCTCCATCGCCAAGGGCGCCTGGACGCTCGACGGCGTAGGGTACGACAACTCGCGTTTCCAGTTCACGGGCACCGGCGGAGATGTGGATACTGCGGCGCAGTCAGGTTCCATCCGCTACGGCGGCGCTATGCATTTTACCGGCCACAACGGAGTCCTCGATCTCAATATCGCGAACCTGGAAGTCCGGTTCAACGGGACGAGCGGTCAACTCATCGCCGACGTGCGTTCCTCCAACATGGAGGGCGAGCGCAAGGACTTTGGACGCACGGTGCTCGGAGACGTGTCGTTTAGCCTGCTCGACGTGAGTGACTCCGCCGTCGACGGCGAAGCCACCGTCACGCTGACCGCAGCGGGCAATGATGCGTTCGCGAATTTCTATGAGCCGGGCACGACCCTTGATCCGCTTTCGTTGCATGCACAACTTGGCGGATCCGGGGACTGCGCCGGGGCGAGCGGAACTACGGCACACACTGGTGCGGCGACGACCTCCGGCGGTCAGAGCGCTGCGGCGGCAAAGCGGGCGGCATCGGAAAGCTCTGCGGGAGACGGCCCGCAGGCCGCGGCCGGCACGAGCACGTCTGGTTATGAAGACGGCAGCGGCAACTTCCAGATCAAGAAGGCCGCGGCCGCGGGCTCCTCGCCGGAGGCGAGCACGTGGCTCCTGCTGCTTATCGCAGGCCTCGCCATCGCCGGCGGTTCCATGGGCTCCGTCGTCCTGCGCAACCCGGCGTAGCGCACCCCTTGTTACCCAAGACTTGAGAAAGGATACGTTTCGCATGAAACGACTTTTGGTGGCGTTGGCGTGTGTCTTCGCCCTCACAGGGTGCGGCGTCCAAGGCGCCTATGAATCCCAAGACGCGCAGCTGCGCGACGCCCTCCCAGACGCGCAGTCGGCCAAAAACCCGCGCTCGTTTACGGGTGTGTCGAATGTGACGGACTTCGAGGATGTCGTCGCGGTGGCGGAGTCGCCTACTCCCGCGCTGCCGGTAGAGCTCACGGATGCTGACGGCTACGACGTCTCCGTTACGGATGTGTCCCGAATCGTGGCATTGGATCTCTACGGTACGTATACGAAAACCCTCGAGGGCCTAGGGCTTACGGACAATATCGTGGGTCGCACGGTGTCGTCGACGGAAAACGCTATCGCCGATCGCCCCGTCGTGACCCAGGGCGGACACAACATCAACGTGGAAGCCGTGCTCGAACTCCGGCCCACGCTGGTCATCGTCGATCATTCGATCGGCCCACGCGACGCCATCGACCAGATTCGCGCCGCAGGGGTGACCACCGTGGTCATGGAGCCGAAACGCACCATTGACTCGGTGGCCGAGGACATCACAAACCTGGCCGCGGTCGTGGGTCTGCCAGACGAAGGCGAAACGCTGGCCAACCGCTCCGTCGAAGAAATCGAAAAAGATAAGGCGGCCATCGCAGACATCGTGCCGGAGGAGCCAATGCGCATGGCGTTCCTCTACGCGCGCGGCAACGGCGGCATCTTCTTCATCATGGGAGAAGGCACGGGTGCCAAGGACCTCATTGAGGGTGTGGGCGGCGTAGACCTCGGCACCGAATACCACCTCTCTTACGCCGAACCTGCCAACGCCGAATCTTTGGCAAAGATTAACCCTGAGGTCATCATCATGATGACGGGCGGCCTGGAGTCGACCGGCGGCGTCGAAGGCCTCCTCGAGCGCCCCGGCATTGCACAAACCACCGCGGGCCAAAAGCAGCGGATCGTGACCATCCCAGACGGGCAATCGCTCGCCTTCGGGCCCTTGACCGGACAGACCCTTCTCAAACTTGCGCAGGCAATCTATGACCCAGACAATGCTTAAACCGGCGGCCCCCACGGAGGTTTTCGCTCGGCGCTCCCGCCTGCGGGTTGGTGTATTCGTATCGCTTGGGGTGCTGCTTGGTGTCGCCTTCATCCTGTCGCTTGCGCTGGGGCAGTACTACGTCGCGCTGGGTGACTTGGTGCAGATTATGGCCGCGGGCCCTGGCGGTGGCTTGACGGCCAACGTCGTGTGGCAGATCCGCCTGCCGCGCATTCTGCTCGGTTTCTTGGTCGGCGCGTGCTTGGGAGTGGCGGGCACGCTCATGCAGGCCGTGTTCGCCAACCCGCTGGCTGAGCCCTCCATCGTGGGCGTGACCTCCGGTGCCGGTGTAGGCGCGGCCGTGGTAATCGTCTTTAATATCTCCGTCCTGGGTACCTTCACGGTGCCGCTCGCGGCGTTTGCTACGGCGCTGCTGGTTACCGCGCTGATCTACCAGTTGGCGCGCTCACGAGGGCGTGTGGCGGTGGTCAATCTGATCCTGACCGGCATTGCTATCAACGCGGTGTGCAACGCCATCATCTCCTTCATGATGTACCTGGCGCCTACCGCGAACCGCGAGCAAATCATCTTTTGGCAAATGGGTTCGCTCAACGGTTCCCAGTGGAAACACGTGTGGGTGGGCCTCCCCATCGCCCTCCTCGGGATGGCCATTGCGCTGCGTCTTGGCCGCCAGCTAGATGTGCTCGCGCTGGGCGAGCGCGCCGCGGAACACACTGGCGTCGACGTCAAGCGACTGCGCATTATCGCCATCGCTGCCTCGGCGATCCTTACCGCCGGCGCAGTTGCTTTCGCCGGACTTATTGGGTTCGTCGGCCTTATCGTGCCGCACCTGCTGCGTACGATCATCGGCCCAGAAAACAGGGTCTTGCTGCCGGCCTCTGCGGTGGCGGGCGCCGTACTCATTGGCTTTGCCGACGTCGCTGCGCGCACGCTCATTCCTTTCGCCGACCTTCCCATCGGTATCTTTACCGCGCTCGTGGGTGGCCCCACCTTCTTCGTGCTGTTGCGCCGGATGATGAAGAAGGGAATGCATTGATGATTAACGTTGCGAATCTTTCCGTTTCGATCGGCGAGCGGAACCTGCTTTCCGATGTCTCCTTTGTCGCCCGCCCAGGGGAGGTCACCGGCCTCATCGGCCCGAATGGTGCGGGCAAGTCCACGCTGCTGGCGGCCATCGCCGGCGATATTGATTACACCGGTTCCGTTTCCCTCGTGGGGCAGGATCCGGCGGTGTCCTCCCCAGGGGCGTTGGCCCGTGCGCGTGCGGTGATGCTGCAGGACGTTACTGTGTCCTTCCAGTTTCTCGTGCGTGATGTAGTGGCCATGGGCCGGCGCCCTTGGGAGGGCACCGCCAGGCAGGCCGAGGACGCCGCGATCATCGACGCAGCGCTTGCGGCGGTGGATGCGACGCACTTGGCCGGCCGCGATATTGCCACGCTCTCTGGCGGGGAGCGTGCGCGTGTGGCGTTGGCCCGTGTACTGGCGCAGCAGACCCCGGTGATTCTTCTCGATGAGCCGACTGCGGCGCTGGACATCCGCCACCAAGAACAAGTCTTGGGATTGGTGCGCTCGATCGCGGCGCAGGCTGGAGTGGCGGTGCTGGTGGTACTCCACGATTTGGGCGCCGCTGCGGCCTATTGCGATCACATCGTGTGCCTAGCAGACGGGGCAGTTGCCGCCGCCGGCCCGGTGCGCGAGGTCTACACCGACGAGATTTTGTCGCAGGTCTATCGCTGGCCCATCCAGGTGAGCAAGGCAGACGGCCACATCTCAGTCCATCCCGCGCGATGTCAGGTCGCCGATCCCGAGCAGTCTTTTGTCGATCTACTTAAGGAGTCTTAACTCATGCGTATTGTCTCTTCTTCTCTCGCGCTGGCGCTGACCGCCTCGGCGCTGACCGTTCCGGCAGCCTTTGCTGCCGATGCCCCCACCTGCGCCCCTGGCCAGACCCTGGAGACCCGCATTGTCTCCGGAACTGTGAATTGGGGCATCAAGGAATCTTTCCGCAACTACATCACCGGCCCCATCGCGAGGGGTGGGTGGACCACGTCCGGCGCGGTAACGCAGGACGAGGGTAACAAAGGCGGAGCAGACTTTCAGTTCCACTTCGAGGTGGATCCTTCTGCGTCCTCGGTGAGCCTGGGCGAAGACGGCACCGTCACGAAAGCCGATATTCGAACCAAGGATTCGACGCTGGAGTTTGAGGGCCACCACGGTGCGCTGTACACCAAGATGCTCTCGCCTTATGTCCTCACGGAGGCAGGGCAGGCAAAGGCGGGCACGTCCTACGAGGGCTACTACGTGCCGGGCAAGGGCATGACGGAATACACCCCGGAGGACCGCACGGAAGAAAACAAGAAGTCGGGCACGGATACCTTCGCTGAGGGCAATGCCGCATGGTCGAAGGACGGCGATATGCTCACGCTGAATGCGACCGACGTGACGTACAAGCCGAAGGCGGGTACCTACTACGATCGCGAGTCGAAGATCCAGCACATCGAGGGTATCGACGTGATCTTCATGGGCATGTACAACGAGAGCTACAAGCCGGAACTTGATGATGCACAGGTGACCTTGAAGACCGCGTCCGAGTGTGTGGGTCCTGCCGATGAGGGCACCGAGACCACCCCAGGGGAGCAGGACGAGCCGGGCCGCGACGAGCAGGGCAAGGACCAGGCAGGAGACCAAGGAAAGACTCCTGAGAAGGACCCAGAGAAGAAGCCGGAAAAGGGGCGGGATCAGAACCAAGGCGGCACGGATAACAAGGGCGAAGAAGGCTCTTCTTTTTCCAACGTGTGGAATATCGTGTTGGCGCTGACCGCTCTGGGCGGCATGTTTGCGGTCATCGGCGGCGCCATCGTGCAGTCCGGCGTTCTTAATCCCCTGCTGGCGCGCCTGCGTTAGCGAACCTGCACGGGTCTATTCCGAGTCGGCGTGACCCGCGTTGGCAAGGGCGTGGCTTTGGGCGTCGTGAGGATTGTCCAGGGTGGGGGAGAGCTGTTTGAGCACCGTGCGCACGATGGCGCGCACGCGCTTGTCCATGGGCATATCCATGTGTGAGACGACGGCGCGTTTGTCGACGTCTTGCACATAGACATTGCGCACCGTTCCGTCGGGAGTGTCGCCGGGATCCAAGAAACAGGTTTCCGGCGGCACGACGATGGAGTCTTGCTTAGTGGCCACGCACGTGTAGCTCACACCGGGGGCCAGGTCACCGTTGCGGTTGAGCTCCTCCAGCGTCGCGCTGCCCACGATTTGTTCCATGCCGGCTGGGCCGAAGTAAGCGTCGATGATGGAGCGCATGACGTGTTCTTGGCGGCGGCTGGAAATCAACGAGCTGACGATTCCACCTTGGGTGGTGCCGTGGTTGGGCGCCGACAGGCAGATGATGTGGCGCACGCGGTCCACCGCATCGTGGTTATGCATCCAGTAGCGGGCGACGATACCGACTTGAGAGTGTCCGATGAGCACGACCTGTTCCGCGCCGGTGACGGCTTGGACCGCGTCGATATACGCGCCGACCTGATCGGCGGAGGCGGCGATGGGGCCGGTGGCGCGGGCGCCATAGTCCGGTGCGAACACGGTCCAGCCGTCCTCGCGCAGCTCGGAGCCGAGCAGCTGCCATACGCCTTTCGTATCCGTCGTCCCGTGGATGAGAATGATGGGCCATGGGTGGTCTTCATCCGGGCGCGCTGCCCAGTCGTCTTCGAAAACGCCGCGTGGCTTCAGGCGTGCGCCGAGCGGTAGCGATGCCAGGCGTGCCGCGGTCTCTGCCTCGTGGTCGTCGCCTGCGGACCCGCGTGGATGGCGAAAGTCGAGGTCGAAGAAGCTGCGGCGCTCGGCACGCAATAGCTCGGCGATTTCGTCGGCCACTTCCTCGCGCAAGGCGTTAGCGGGCGCAGGGGTGGTAATGCCGTGGCGCGGAGAGTCTGAAACTTGTTCCGCCGCCGGTGTCTCCGGCAGGCCTTCGGTGGCGTCGTAGCTGACGGAAGGGGGAGTCGGGTCTGAACGCCAGAACCGCCCGAGTCCCTCGGAGATGAGGGTTTCGAGTTCTTTGAGCGGTTCTTTGAACGAATCTGTTGCCATAACTCTCATCCTATTTCGTGCCGCGATACATTAATTTTTCGGAATTATTAGTGGTAACGGTGATATTTCGCGGGATCGCGGGAGAAAGTTCTCGTTCCCCCTTGACCATCCAACTAAAGGTTTATAAACTAAGCCTTGCCTAATCACGGGCGGTTGCTTACTAGGAAGGTCGCGCTCCACTTCCTTCTCACGGTAAGTGCCGAAAGATTAGTCATGGGGAGAAGGCCCGTCAGCGCGCAGCTGACGGGCCTTCGTTTATCTCTGGAAGTGGTAGTTGGGGGACGAGCCCAAATTCCTGCGCCTACCGGCGTGCTCGCGAGCTTTCGCTACGTCTTTTCTTCCCCCGCGCGCCTGCGCATGGAAGTCTTCGGCGGCCTCGCCGTCGCCCTCGCGCTTATCCCCGAGGTCTTAAGCTTTTCGATCCTGGCGGGGCTGGATCCACGCGTTGGACTCTTCGCGTCCGTCATCATGGCAATCTCCATCTCCTTTACTGGTGGTCGTCCTGCCATGATCTCCGCCGCGGCCGGCTCGGTCGCGTTGGTCATTGCTCCCTTGTCTGCCTCCCACGGTCTGCAGTACGTCCTCGCGGCGGTGCTGCTGGCGGGAGTCCTGCAGATCGTTCTCGCTTTCCTCGGGGTCGCCAAGCTCATGCGTTTTATCCCGCGCTCCGTTATGACTGGCTTCGTCAACGCGTTGGGCATCATGATGTTTACCGCGCAGCTGCCGCACCTCATGCACGTCCCGTGGATCGTCTATCCCCTCGTGGCGCTCGGTGTGGTCATCATGCTTCTGTGGCCGAGGCTCACGGAGGTCGTCCCCGCCCCGCTCATCACGATCCTCGTCATCACAGTGCTCGTCGTCGTCTTCCGCTGGGACATTCCGGACGTCGCGGACCAAGGCGAGCTACCCACGAGCCTGCCGGGCTTCGTTTTCCCTGACGTGCCGCTCACGCTCGACACGCTCACGCTCATCGGCCCGTACGCGGTAGGCGTGGCCCTCGTCGGCCTCATGGAGTCGCTGCTCACAGCCAAACTTGTCGACGACATTACGGACAGCCACTCGGATAAAACGCGCGAGTCCCTCGGTCAGGGTATTGGCAACGTCCTTGCGGCGAGCATCGGCGGCATGGGCGTGTGTGCGATGATTGGCCAGACGATGATTGGCGTCAAAGCTTCTGGTGCTCGCACGCGCCTGTCGAGCCTGCTCGCTGGCATCTTCCTCCTCATTCTCATCCTTGTGTTGGGCGATACCGTGGGTGCGATTCCCATGACTGCGCTTGTCGCCGTCATGATCCTCGTCGCCGCGGACACGGTGGATTGGCACTCGGTGCGCACCATCCACCGCATGCCGCTGTCGGAAACGCTGGTCATGCTCGTGACGGTTGTGGGGACATTGGTTACTCACAACCTGGCGGTCGGCGTCATCGCCGGCGTGCTCACGGCCATGATTGCGTTCGCGCGTCGCGTCGCGCACCTCACCCAGGTCGAGCTCGTTGCTTCCGATGCCACCCGCGCCGCGTACCGCGTCACCGGCCAGCTTTTCTTTGCTTCGTCCAACGACCTTGTCTATTCCTTTGACTACACGCTGGGAGTCTCTGAGGTCGATATCGACATGTCGGCTGCGCAGGTATGGGATGCCTCGACTGTGGCGACGCTGGATGCGGTGCGTGAGAAATACGCGCAGCGCGGCGTGACCGTGGATATTCGGGGTCTTGATCCGGTCAGTCAGCAGCGCCTCGACCGGCTCTCGGGCAATTTGGGGGACTAAAACCTGGGGGAGAGATGTGCGCTGAGCATGGGGGTGCGACGATTAGTCATACTTTCGGTCGAATATGCGTCACTGTGGGCATGAAGTATGGCATAGGTCTTGATATGTAAGGCTTGCCTTGTTTAGACTATCCACATTAAGGTTAGGCAAGCGTTACTTAATCAGGAGGAATTTGGCCATGACCGTTGCCATGACCACGACGCCGCTTTCGCAGATGCTGCGTGAGGAAACCGCGCGAGCGCACGCCAGCGCAGAGGGCTCAGATTTTATGACCCGCTTGATGGCGGGTGAGCTCAGCGCAGAGGCACTCGCCACCTTTACTGGGCAGTTGTGGTTTATCTATGAGGCGCTTGAGCGCGCGGTCCGCACGGTAGCGGATACTCGCATCGCCGGAGCGGTGGCCGACCCCCGGTTGGAACGCCGCGATGCGCTGGAACTCGACCTCGCGGAAATGTACGGCCCGCAGTGGCGCGACGAGGTGCGTATCCTTCCCGCCACCGCACGCTACGTCGCGCGCCTGGAATCGCTCGATACGCCGGGATCGGAGCCCCGGGTCGTTGCTCACCACTACGTGCGCTACCTTGGCGATATCTCGGGTGGGCAGGTTATTGCCGCGCGCCTGGGGGCTCTCTACGGTATCGACCCGGATGCGCTCAATTTCTATAACTTCGCGGCGATTGGCAAGATTCCGCCCTACCGCAGCGCGTACCGCAAGGCGCTCGACGAGCTCGCGCTTTCTGATGCCCAGCGTGCCGCTCTCATCGCCGAGGCACAGGCCGCCTTCGCGTGTAACTCGGCAGTCTTCGCCGAGCTAGCGAAGCTGTATCCGGGCGCAGCGTAGCGCCGGGTTCACTATTTCCTCTCTTCCCCCTTCTTGTTTTATCTGTATTTCTAAAGTGACCTGGAGGTCTGTCGCGTGAAGAAAATCTCTTCTGCTTCTCTCGCATCTGCTCTTATCGTCTCTGCAATGGCTGTTCCGGCTACTGCTGCAACGCAGGACCTGACGGCGGGTACATTCGCCTGGCCCATCAAGACCTCATTTATGGAGCATCTTGCTGGCCCAATGGCAGCTGGCCGTTGGACGACCACGGATGGGGCGACGTATAAGGACAATCAGCTGCTCTTTCCGGTCAACGTCGCTGAGACGACGTTAGATGCGGACGGCAACGGCACCATCGTCCTTGACGGTTCGGCGCATATCGTGGCCTACAAAGGCCTGGGCGCGGGCGGCTCGGCCGGCCTCGATCTCACCTACTCAGATCTCAAGCTGCAGGTGCAAGGCACGAAGGTCGAGCTCGTTGGAGACTACGTTTTGTCCGGGGATCCGGGCGATAAGGGCGCGCAGGTCGACAGGGATGGCGATGATGACGTGCTGGTCACGTTCACTCTCGATGCCCCCATCGCGGTTGGGACCGATGTGAGCGCGCAGGATCGCCAGGCCACCGCGGGTGCAGGCCTGGAGGGCTCGCTACTGCGCTATAAGGAAGGTCAGATACTTGAGGGCGGCGACGTTGATCTCGTGCTGGACTTCGCTGATGGCAAGGATGCCGGGGTAGTCGAGGGGCATAAGTCGACGGGACTTGCCCGGGCTTCCGCGCAGTTGGGAACGCTGAGCTCGGAGGAACCGTCGAGCGAGGGTATCGGCATCCTCGTGGGGGTGATTGCGGGCGTTGTGGCGCTCGTGGGTACCGCGGTGGCAGGGATGCCTTTGGTGCTTGATGCGCTCAAGCGGGCGGGCATCCGACTCTAGTTCGATTGCTTCCGTTTGTGTGGATTCGGGCGTTGATCAGGTTGCGGTAACTTAGGTTACCGTGACCAAAATTGTCTTTGGCCTGCATGTTTGGGAACCCTAACCTAGCTAGCGGCATTTTTGAATATCTGTATTATGGGAGACTATACCGCCGGAAACCCGTTGGATAGCCGTCGGAAAAGACAGAAATTTACCTATTGAACAGGTACCGAAAGGCAAGGATATTCAATGAACGAGAAGCTGCAGAGCCTGCTGAACGCACAGGTTATTAACGAGCACGGCGCCGCCCTCATCTACACCCAGCTGGCCTACGAGATGGATGATCTTTCCTTCCCGGGCATGCGTGACTGGTTCTACGCTCAGGCTGCGGAGGAGCGCGAGCACGCTCAGAAGTTTGCCAACCACCTCCTCGCACGCGGTTACCGCGTGGAGCTCACCGATGTCCCGGTTCCGTCTGTGAAGGCCGCGACCCCGCTCGACGCTTTCGAGGCTGCCTACGCACACGAGCAGAAGGTCTCCGAGCAGATCCGCGAGATCGCTCGTACCGCTGATGAGGTGAAGGACCTTGAGTCCCGCCAGATCGTGAACTGGTTCCTCGACGAGCAGATTGAGGAAGAGGACACCGTCACCGAGATTATTGACCAGATCAAGCTCGTGGGCAACGATGGCTCCGGCCTCCTGCGCATCGACGCCACTCTGGGCTCCCGCGCAAAGTAGTCACGCGTGGCCATCAAGGCCTAGCTAATACACAAAGGTCAAGGGACAGTGACCATGCGGTAACAAACCCATCAAGATTGTCCTAATATCTCCCACCAACCCCATGGTTGGTGGGAGACTGCGTTTTATATGTCTATGAAGCAGAAAACCTGGACCGTGGTCGTGCTCCTCGCGCTCGCCGTCGCCTTGGGCGTCGGCATGGCGTTGAGCAGTACGCACGTTGCGCTCGGCACTTTTCTGCTTGGTGCGGCACTCATGCTGGGGCCCTTCGCGGGGGCGGGTCTCTTTCTTTTTGCTGCGCTCATCGCGGTGAGCCTGCCGCAGAAGTCCATTGCGTCAGTCGGCGGCGCGCTCGTGCTTGCCGCCGTGGGCTTGGTGATCTTCACGCCGCTCGGCATCATTCCGGACGCCATTGTGCCGCTGTATGCAGGAGGCGCGGCGCTGGGTGCCGTGGCGGTGCTGCTCGTGCCCACGGGGCTGCCCGGACGCTTGTTCCGTTTCTAGAACTCTGTCGTTTTGGGACGAGTCTGCGCGGCTTTCCGTAGTCTGGATGTATGTCGACGTATCTTTTCGATTTCTACGGAGTCTTGCTCCGTCATCGCCCACCGGAGCCGAAGGAGGCGCTGCTACGTCTCGTCGGTGCCGAGGATCCGGCCGCTTTTTGGACGGCGTATAACGAATTGCGCCCGGCCTATGACGCGGGCGTGGTGAGCGACGAACGCTGGTGGCGCCAGATGCAGGTGCGCCTAGGCCTTCCGGACTTCGATATCTCTGAGGCCGTCGCTCAGGACTTCGAGCCGTGTACGGCGCCGGACCTCGACGTCGTGGGGTCGCCCAGGAGTTGCTTGGCGCGGGCAATGCGGTGGGCGTGCTGTCCAATATTCCGGTGGGACTCGGTCGTATGGTGCGCGAGCGCAACGACTCGTGACTCAAGGAATTCACCGCCGTGGTGCTCAGTGGCGAGATTGGCGTGGTCAAGCCCGACAAGCGGGCCTTCGACGTGGCGATGGACGCGTTGGGTGCGAGTGCGAAAGACACACTCTTTATTGATGACACCCAGGGCAACGTCGACGCAGCACGGGCGGCAGGGCTGCGCGGGTATCTCTACGACGGCAACCTTGCCGAACTGCGTGCGGAGTGCGGGCTGGCCTAGGCGGCGCGCACCTTCGCGGTGTTCAGCTCAAGCGGCGTGCGCAGGAGCGGGTCGAGCGCGACGGCGCGGGCGATGGAGCGGACGATCTCCTTGTGGTTGGGGATCATGCGCAGCTCCGTCGCGGACGCGAGATCGGGGTCGAGCTCGCCGCGTGCGGCCGAGGCAAAGAGCTTCGGCGCGGTGGGCACGTCGTAGAAGGCGGAGCCGGCGATGACCACGGTGTCGGGGCGGTGGGCATCGATAAGCTGGGCCGTAAGGCGGCCGAGGTCGGAGGCGCGCTGGGCAAGGACCGAGGGGGCATCGGCAGCCTCAGCGAGACGGGGCGCAAGCGCGGCGTTGACGAGGGTGTCGCGTGGGTCGGCGCCGTCGAACTGTGGGAGCTCGATGGAGGCAACGCCGTCCTCATCGGACAGGGCGGCGCCAATCGAGTCATCCGCGAAGAGGACGAGCGTGCGGGCTTCGTCGCCGAGAGGAGCGGCCTGCGTCTCCGAAGCGAGGATGGCGGGCACGGCCGGGGTGACAGTGACGGGGACGCCGAACTGGAAGTCGAGGCGTCCTGCGATATCCATGCCGTCCCAGCCGAGGTTGGCCGCGTGGACCTTGCCTTCTTCGTCGACGGAGCCGGAGGTGGTCACGCCGACGGAAACGAGTGTGCGGTCGACACCGGTGGTGAGCCGGTTGACGCCAGCGATGACGTGCTCGACGAAGTCATCGGGGCTGAGCTTCGAGACCGGGGTGGGAACGTTGTCTTCGCGGATAATGCGGCCGCGGGTGTCGTAGAGGCCGATATACGTCGAGGTGGTGCCGACCGCGATGCCGGAAAGGAGCCAGCCGTTATCGGAGGCCTCGAGCGGAACCGTGGGGCGGCCGCGACCTTGGGAGCGGGTGAGGTCCGTGCGCTCTTGGATGAGGCCGGCCTTGAGGAGAGCGGCGGTGGCGCGGGTGATGGTGGGCTGGGACAGTCCGGTGGCCTCCACGAGCTCGCTGCGCGTGATGATGGGATTGAGGCGTACGAGGTGGAGACGGGCCTGACCCCCGGACAGTGGACACGTCGGGGGTTAGCTATGCTGCTTGGGTCAGTGTAGCTGATGTGAGTGCTTCGAAGTCATCGGGGGCTAGAAGGTTGCACCAGGAATGCCGTCTGCGCGTGTTGTAGCGCATGCACCATCGAAAGACTTCTTGGCGGCAGACGATGGGATTGTCAAAGACTTTCCGATCACGCAGGACTTCACGCTTTAAGGTGGCGTTAAATGATTCTGCCAGGGCATTATCAGCACTCGTTCCCACCGCTCCCATGGATTGGCGAACACCAAGCTGGGTGCAGTGGTCCCTAAAGGCTTGTGAGGTGTACACACTGCCGTGATCGGAATGGAATACAGCCCCGTCAAGACTGCCACGCACACCGTGCGCGTGGGCTAGTGCATCGACGACCAGTGACACTCGCATGTGGTCTGCGATCGCATAACCTGCAAGTTTCCGTGAATACGTGTCAATGACTGTGGCCAAATACATGTTCTTGCCACCCTTACAGGGCGGGTAGGTAATGTCGCCAAGATAAACGCGGTTCGGCTCGTTGGCTGTGAATGTACGGCCTACTAAGTCCGGCATGACACGGTGGCCAGGCTTGCGCCTGGTAGTGACACATCGGCGGCGCTTGGTAAAGCCTTTAAGTCCCATGGATTTCATGATGCGTGCGACCTTCTTGTGGTTGATCGGAGGAAAGTCCGTATCGTCGTTGAGGCTTGCAGCGATGCGTTTAGCACCATAAAGCCCGT